>Ga0315298_1003568_pt1 | contig 24574 bp, 20 predicted proteins | sample WHS_1_MG_FD_203077 | JGI IMG/M metagenome (GOLD analysis project Ga0315298, IMG submission 203077) | Extremophilic microbial mat communities from Washburn Hot Springs, YNP, Wyoming, USA - WHS_1_MG | ecosystem: Environmental > Aquatic > Thermal springs > Hot (42-90C) | place: USA: Wyoming...
GAGTTTCGACTACAAAACATTCAGACATAATCATCCCACCAGAACCGCATAAGCTGCATTTGACCATTCATTTAGAAAAAAATCAACTCGACGCTCGATCCTTATATTCAAGCAAATACAATGCAACAATTACAATAGATTAACACAAAAGAAAGGGACACCACATTGATTTTTAACTCTTAAATCGTTATATTTGTGTATTAAAAAATGACCATTCACTTTGAAAACCGTTGATCGAAAATTAAATCAATCATTCAACGATCAATGCAATCTTTTTCATTAAAAAAAATAACAACATGGAATACAGAACATTATCCAACACCAATTTAACGTTATCCGCCATTACCTTTGGAGCTTGGGCAGTAGGCGGCTGGATGTGGGGTTCAAGCAATCGGGTCAAAGCGATTGAAGCCATTCGCGCCTCCTACGACATGGGCGTCACGACCATTGACACAGCGCCTGTTTATGGACAAGGGCTCAGTGAACAAATTGTAGGAGAAGCGCTGCATGGCATCCCACGGGACAAAGTGCAAATATTAACCAAGTTTGGCATGGTATGGGATGAACCGAAAGGATCTCTTGCATTTCACAGTAGAGACAATAATGGCAATCCCCTCGACATCTACCTTTATGCCGGAAAAGAAAGTGTGATCAAAGAATGTGAAGACAGCCTACGGCGATTAAAAACAGATTACATCGATTTACTCCAAATTCACTGGCCCGACAAAACAACGCCCATGAGCGAAACGTTTGAAGCTGTTTCAAAACTCATTGAACAGGGCAAAGTCAGATACGCCGGAGTGTGTAATTTTTCTGCGGCTCAAATTGAAGAAGCAGAACAATACCTTTCGTTAGCATCCGTTCAGATTCCATACAGCATGGTGAATCGAGATATTGAAAAAGAAACTGTTCCTTATTGCATAAAACATCACAAATCCGTTTTGGCATACAGCCCTCTCGAAAGAGGCTTATTGACAGGCAAAATGAAGCCGGATCATCAGTTTGAAGAAGGCGATCACCGCGCCAATCATCCCTCTTTTACGCCGGAAAATATTCGTCGTGTCAACCATTTCCTTGAACAAATCAAGCCCATAGCCGATTCCAAAGGCATTACACTTTCACAATTGGTTTTACGATGGACGTTAGAACAACCAGGCATAACCATTGCGTTAGTGGGAGCTCGTGATGCCACTCAAGCAGTTCAAAATGCTGAAGCCGGCGAAATCATACTGAATCCATCAGAATTAGAAATCATTCAACATCATCTGCAATCTTTATAGCAACAATTCATTCAAACAACAAAAATCCGGATAAAGGATGTGCTTTTTAGAAAAAAATCATTCAACGATTCTGAAATAAAATGATGATCACCTCCATTTTCATTCTTTATCCATAAAAAATTGATTATGAACTCATTCCTGTTTTCATCTTTTTCATTACGCGATATTCAATTCAAAAACCGCATCGTCATGTCGCCCATGTGCCAATATTCGGCAGAAAATGGATTCGCCAATGACTGGCATTTAGTACATTACGGATCAAGAGCTGTTGGCGGTGCAGGATTAATTTTGCAGGAAGCCACAGCCGTTGCACCCGAAGGGCGAATTTCACCGGACGACCTGGGAATTTGGAAAGATGAACACATTGAAGCATTGCAACGAATCACTTCGTTTATCGCTGCACAAGGAGCTGTACCAGGCATTCAATTAGCTCACGCGGGAAGAAAAGGAAGCACCATGTCTGAATGGAAAGGTGGCGGCAAAGTGCTAAATGTCGATGAAGGAGGATGGCAAACCGTAGCGCCGTCGGAATTGCCTTTTCGTGATTCCGATCCGCTTCCGCACGCATTGACTGTTCCGGAAATTCGCAACGTCATCGAACAATTTGGCCAAGCTGCCCAAAGAGCGCTTGCTGCAGGTTACAAAGTGGTGGAAATACATGCTGCGCATGGTTATTTATTGCATCAATTCTTATCACCCATCAGCAATCATCGAACCGATGGATATGGCGGATCTTTTGAACACCGAATCCGTCTGTTATTGGAAGTAGTAGAAGCTGTCAGAAAAGTGTGGCCTGAATCACTGCCATTGTTTGTACGAATCTCTGCAACCGATTGGGTTGAAAACGGATGGAATTGCGACGAAGCCATCCAATTAGCCACTGTCTTAAAAGATCGTGGTGTTGATTTAATGGATGTTTCCTCAGGAGGCATTATTGCCACTGCTAAAATTCCCTTCACTTTTGGTTACCAAATCAAATTTGCTGCACGGATCAAACGTCAATCGGGCTTAGCCACCGGTGCGGTGGGTTTGTTGGTTCATCCCGTACAAATGGAAACAGTGTTGACCAATGGAGATGCTGACTTAATCGTTGTGGGTCGAGAATGGTTACGAAATCCTTATTTTGCCCTGCAAGCCTCTTCCATCCTTCATACCGATGTGACATGGCCGGTTCAATATCAACGTGCTGCCATTCGAAACAACTAAGACCCAGTCGGAGAAGCAAAAATATGATTAGAATCAACGAAAATCAAGATAAACACCAAATCATTATTATTCAACGTTTTAACACAAATAGGAAAGTTCAAAACAGTAAATTTGACATGATTTCCAATGCCATTTTGTCATGCAATAAAAAGGATCTTTTTGATGAAAATTTGATTATCAATAGCATATAAAAACAACGAATCAGCGGCACGATATTTGCAAAAAAGAAAGTGTCAACAAAAAACAAGATGTTTAACCCAATTAAAAAGGAGGTCATTATGGCACTAATTAAAAGAGATGAAATGGTTCCGGCATGGTCGAACTTCTTCAATGATTTCTTCAATCATGATTTATTCGATTGGTCATTGCGTCATTTTACAAGTCCAAACTCGACGTTGCCATCGATGAACGTGAAAGAAACTCCTGAAGCATTTGAAATTGAAATGGCCGCTCCCGGAATGGAAAAGGATGATTTCAAAATTGAATTGGACAATGGTTGTTTGACCATTTCGTCTGAAAAGAAACAAGAAAATACGACCGAAGAAAAAGGGAAGTACACGCGGCGTGAATTTAGCTATCAATCGTTCAGCAGGACGTTGGAACTTCCAACCAGCGCTGACAATGAAAAAATTTCAGCGAAGTACGACAAAGGAATTCTGAAAGTAACTATTTCAAAGAAAGAAGAAGAAAAACCCAAACCGGTTAAAACCATTGAAATTGAATAAATCGAATCAGGAAGTCACAAAAACAGGCAGTTGCTCTGAAAAGCAATTGCTTGTTTTGTTTTTATAACGCACATTTCGGGTTTCTCTAAAGAAGTTTATTTTCGCCTTAACGTGATCCAAACAAAAAAGGTCTTGAGTGCAAAAACCATTGTCTTGAAAGCTAAGAAAAATAAAAAATGAATTGTCTGAAACGATTTTACACATTGAACGTAATGCGAAAAATAAATCTTCTAATTTAATATCCAGCGTTTTACGAACAACATTCAACTAAAAAACTAAACGTATGAAAACAAAAAGCGACACTTTTATCATGGAAAGTGAAAAAGAATGGGAAAAAGTTAGTGAAGGCATTCAACGTCAAATCATGGGCTATGACGGACAAGTCATGATGGTCAAAGTCCAATTTGAAAAAGGGGCAGAAGGTTATACTCATGAACATTTTCATTCACAATGTTCTTACATCGCCAGTGGGCAATTTCAAGTAACAGTAGATGGAAAAATGAAAGTACTCAAAGCCGGAGATGGATTTTACGTTGAACCCGACCAGATGCATGGCGTTATCTGCATTGAAAAAGGGGTGATTATTGACTTTTTCAGCCCGATGAGAACCGATTTTTTGAACAAAAACTAAAGACACGACACTCCTCTCAACCAACCAAAGACTATTAAAAAAAGCATCCACATGCAGAATAATCCATTTCACCGCACAGCGCTGATTCTTGGTCAACAAGCTATGCAACGGCTGGAAGAACAGAAAATCATTCTTTTTGGCATTGGAGGCGTTGGCAGTTGGTGTGCTGAAGCATTGATTCGATCGGGAGTCAGGCACTTAACCATTGTTGACAGTGATCAAATTGAACGAACGAATATCAATCGTCAATTACATGCCACTTCGCAAACCATCGGAAAAGCTAAAACCGAAGTGATGCAGGAACGATTGAAAGCCATCAACCCCAATGCAATCATCAACGCCATTCATCAATCATTCTCTAAATCGACGCTTGAGATGTTTCAATTGGATCAATATGATGTGATTATTGATGCGATCGATCGATTAGAAGACAAAACCGAATTAATTCTGGCAGCAACGGCTACGAATGCATTTTTTGTCTCATCGATGGGTGCTGCCTGGCGAACGAAACCCGAAAAAATAAAGACCGCCGAGTTTTGGAAAGTTCAAGGATGCCCATTAGGTGCCGCATTACGAACTTATTTTCGAAAAACCGGCATTTTCCCATCCAAAAAATTTCAAACCGTTTACAGCGATGAGCCCATCACAAAACAGGTGGAAGTTGAAAAAGGATCCATCGTCCACATCACGGCTATTTTTGGCCTTACGCTGGCAAGTTTAGTCATTTCTCATGTGACCGAGTTAAATGAAAACACCAACCGAAAGTAAGTTATAAATCTGTTTGTCTGCATGTTGTAACTACTAAATTTTAAAAATAAAAAAGCAGAACAAAACTCTTTAAACAATTTTCAAGTACCGTTTGAAATCAAACGCCTATTTTTTTCGTATATTTGTAAAAAGAACATGCATTGATAGTGAATCTTATCAACATACGATTACTAAAAATAATGCTATAAGTCACAAATAATCAACAAATTATTAAATTATCAGTTATGAAACATGAACTTCCTGCGCTTCCTTATGCCACCGATGCATTAGCGCCAAAAATCAGCAAACAAACAGTTGAAATCCATTGGTTTAAACATGCTCAAACTTACATTAACAATACCAATAATTTAATTCCGGGCACTGCATTTGAGAATGCTTCTTTGGAAGAAATCATCATGAAAGCCGAAGGTCCCATTTTCAATAACGGGGCTCAGTCATGGAATCATATTTTTTATTTCACTCAATTTTCACCGTCTCCCAAATTGAAACCGGAAGGGAAATTAGGGGAAGCGATTGATAAACAATTTGGTTCATTGGAAGCATTCAAAGAACAATTTTCAAAAGCTGCCGTTGGTTTATTTGGTTCAGGTTGGGCTTGGTTAGCCAAAAAAGCAGACGGATCTCTTGAGATTGTCCCTGAAAGCAATGCGGGAAATCCAATGCGCACAGGACTCACTCCCATCATGACTTGTGATGTTTGGGAACATTCCTACTACCTCGATTACCAAAACAGACGTGCTGACTATTTAGCCATTTTCTGGGATGTTTTGGACTGGAACGTCATTGAAAAGCGATTTTAAAATGAATTAAAACAGCATCCTTATGATCAACAAAGAGATCGAAAAGAAATTGAACAAACAGATCAATCTGGAATTTTGGTCGTCTCAGTTATACCTTTCCATGTCAGCCTACTTTTCGGCAAAAGGGCTACAGGGATTTGCCCACTGGATGTTCGTTCAATATCAGGAAGAAGTCACTCATGCATTGAAATTTTTCAACTACCTGATTGAACGAGGCGGACGAGTGAATCTCATGCCCATTGCATCAGTCAATACCGAATGGGCTTCTACCTTGGATGTGTTTCTGGAAACACAAACACACGAAAAAGAGGTCACTGAGAAAATCTATCAATTAGCCGATTTAGCCGTTGTCAACCGTGATCATGCCACTCAAAGCATGCTGCGGTGGTTTATTGATGAACAAGTTGAAGAGGAAGCTAACGTACAAGCAATTATTGACAAATTAAATCTGGTGAAAGACAATGGCCATGCGATTTACAGCATTGACAAGGAATTAGCAGCCCGCGTTTTTGTTGACGGAACGCAAACAGTTCAGTGACGTACAATCAATTCCAAACATGTCACCAGACCACGCATTAAGAAAACACATAAAATACTGTTCGTTTTATGTGTTTTCTTTTATCTGCATGTCAAACGATTGACCCCAATTCTCCATGCGGATGAATAGTAGTGTAATTTTTACCTGAGCAAGACCTTTCAACTTACTGGTTAAAAACGTTATGCAACCCATGACCTCATAAACGATTGCCCATGAAACGATTTCTCCTCACCATGTTTTTTGTATCGATGCTAACCACATTGTTAACAGCAGCATCATCCCCAACTTATTCCATTCAGGGCATTGTGATCGACAAAACTACCAGAACACCGATAGCTTACGCCAATGTAGTGATTTGGAATGCTACCGTTGGAACAACAACCGATTCGACTGGTCATTTCACGTTACACGACATCAAACCGGGAACTTACAGGCTGCAAGCTTCATTTATAGGATATTCAACCACGACCACCCCCGAATTCATGGTTTTTAACAACAAAACATTTCAAACCATAGAATTGGAAGAAACCGGAAAAACGTTGAAAGAAGTGGAAATAAAAGGGGTACGAAGTCCATTCCGAAAATCGGCCATCAGCCCTCTGTCATTACGTGAAATTGGATTTACTGAAATTGAGAAGAGTGCCGGAGCCAATAGGGACATATCACGTGTGCTAGAATCATTTCCCGGCGTAGCAGCTTCACCGGGAGGCTATCGCAACGACTTGATTGTGCGAGGCGGCGGCCCTTCCGAAAACAATTATTACATTGAAGGCATGCAAGTGCCTACCATCAACCACTTTTCCACTCAGGGAGCATCAGGAGGACCCGTAGGAATCTTCAATGCGGAACTTATCAGCACAGCCGATTTTTATACAGGAGCTTTTCCTGCCGATCGGGGAAATGCACTCAGCTCGATTTTGAATATCCAATTAAAAGACGGATCAGCCACTTCACACAACTACAGCGGAGTGATTGGATCATCCGATGTAGGATTCAACACCGATGGACATCTGGGAGAAAAAATCACCTATCTTTTTTCAGCAAGGCAATCATACTTGCAATATCTTTTTAAGGCTTTAAAACTTCCATTTTTGCCAACATATTGGGATAGTCAGTTCAAAGTCAAAGTCAAATTCAACAAGCATCATCAGATCACCTTCTTAGGATTGGGTGCCATTGACCGTATGACGCTGAACACCGATACTGTGGGACAAAGCGACGGAAACAAATACATCGTTGCAACCTTGCCGATAATTTCACAAAACACCTACACCATTGGCGCTATTTACAAACATTTTGCAGGAAAAAGCGAACAAACGCTTGTCGTCAGTCATGATTTTTTTCAAAACAAAAACATTAAATACCTCAACAATGTATCTTTGCAGAGCAATCTGATACTGCAATACAATTCATATCAGGCTGAAACCCGTATGAGATTTGAAAACAGTACGCAACTGAACGATTTTCGAATTGACGGAGGCATTCATACGGAATTGGACCATTATTTCAATCACACGGCGCAACAAATTTACAACCATGGGACAGCTTATCCGCTCAACTATTTAACGAACCTATCCATGATTAGATGGGGAATTTTTGCGACCGGCACCTATAAATCACCGGAAGGGAAGTTAACCTTAGCTGCCGGTTTCAGAACAGACGACAACAACTACTCCTCCACAATGAATCAGGTTGTAGGGCAGTTTTCTCCGCGTTTTTCGATATCCTATCGCCTCTTCCCGAAATTTTATCTTAATGGCAATATCGGTAACTATTTTGAATTACCTCCTTACACTGTGTTGGGATACAAAAACAATGCGAATCAATATGTTAACAAAAGAAATGGAATCACCTATTTGCAATGCAATCAATATGTTGTTGGAGTGGAACATCAACCTACAGTCTATACTCGGATTTCCATTGAAGGATTTTACAAAAAATACATTCATGGCTTGTATTCCCTTACTGACTCCATTCCGTTGGCCTCAGAAGGGGCTGATTACAATGTATATGGAGCTGAAAGCGTCAATTCATCAGCCATTGGGAAAGCATACGGCGTAGAATTTTTAGCACGATGGTTTGGATATAAAAACTTGAATTTTATCTTTTCCTATACCTATGTTCGAAGTGAATATAAAAATCCCGTGACCGGCATGTACATTCCATCTTCTTGGGATAATCATTCATTGTTATCACTGACAGGAAATTATCAGTTCCCCAAACATTGGACGTTAGGTACTAAGTTTAGAGCCATTGGCGGATCTCCATATACGCCATACGATTATGCAAAATCATCATTAAAAGCAGCATGGGATGCTCAAAACAGGCCGTATTTGAATTATGCGTTGTACAATACCCAGCGCCTAAGCACTTTTACCGAATTAGATCTCAGAATTGACAAAACATATTACCTGAAAAATTGGATGTTAGGATTTTACATTGACATTCAAAATGCATTGAATGCCACCTATCGTGAAGCGCCAGTTTTGTATAGCACCGGAGTGACTGATCCAACTAATCCGGATCGCTATTTGATGAAAACCGTTCAGCCCACCAGTGGAACCATTTTGCCATCCATTGGCATCATGTTAGCATTTTAATCCCATGATGAGAAGACAAAACCAAGCTGCGACAACAATCCTCCGCTTTTCTGAAAAAGAAAGCCACTATTTATGACGCATAAACAGCAAAATAGGCGTTCCTGAAAAATCCCATTTAGAGCGGAGCTTGTTTTCAAGAAATCGGAGGTAAGGCTCTTTGACATACTGAGGCAAATTGGCAAAGAAAACAAACGTAGGAACCTGCGTATCAGAAAGTTGAGTGACATATTTAATTTTAATATATTTCCCTTTCAAAGCAGGAGGAGGATAATTTTCGATTAATGGCAAAAAGAACTCGTTTAATTCGTGAGTGGAAATTTTACGCGTTTTGTTTTGATATACGGAATCTGCCGTTTCAATGATTTTAAAGATCCGCTGTTTCGTTACCGTAGAAGTAAAGATAATGGGGAAATCTACAAAAGGAGCCAGCCGATCACGAATCTCATTTTCAATCTGTTTAATATCTTTGGACGATTTTTCTTCCACTAAGTCCCATTTATTGTAACAGACCACCAATCCTTTTTTGTTTTTCTGAATTAAAGAAAAAATATTCAAGTCCTGGCTTTCGATACCTCGAGTGGCATCCAACATTAAGATGCACACATCCGAATTTTCAATGGCTCGAATAGCACGCACCACCGAATAATATTCCAAATCTTCGACCACTTTGCTTTTTTTGCGAATGCCGGCTGTATCGACCAGATAAAAATCATGGCCAAATTTAGTGTAACGGGAATAGATGGAATCGCGAGTCGTTCCAGGAATGTCGGTCACCAGGGTTCGATCTTCATTCATCAACACATTGACCAATGAAGATTTTCCGGCATTGGGGCGCCCGACAACGGCAAAACGAGGCACATTATCTTCGATCAAATCCAAAGGTTGTTCATGAAGCTTAGTCAAAATTTCGTCCAACAGCTCACCGGTTCCTGATCCGTTGACCGCAGAAATGACAAAAGGATCGCCTAACCCAAATCGATAAAACTCGGCTGCTTGTGGATGCAGATCAAATGTATCCGCTTTGTTTGAGACCAATATCACCGGTTTAGAGTGACGACGCAACAAATCAGCCACCGCTAGGTCAATGTCCGTGATGCCGCTCAAAATATCGACCATAAACAAAATCAAATCAGCTTCTTCCATGGCAATGAGCACCTGCCGCTTGATTTCTTCCTCAAAGACATCATTCGGATTAAGCACCCATCCTCCGGTGTCGATAATAGAAAATTCACGACCGTTCCATTCTACTTTTCCGTATTGTCGATCGCGCGTTGTGCCGGCCATTTCCGTCACGATGGCACGACGGCTTTTGGTCAAACGATTGAATAAGGTAGATTTTCCTACATTGGGACGACCTACGATTGCAACTAAATTGCTCATTTTTAATAATTTTGAAAGGTAAACCGGATGATGAATGACAGGAATTATTTGCTGATCAAGACCGAATCGCGAACGATGTAAACATCTTGTTGTACCTGAGGCAATGCTTTGATAATCATCTCTTTCAGTTTTTGAGCTTCATCTCTATTGCGGCAATTTCCAACGCGTACTTTCCAAAAAGGAGCATTAAAAACAACATACACCGGAGTGTCAGGCAAGGCTTCCAACACGGCATCCTGCAATGAAAATGCTTTATCTTTAGCTGTTTTGGTATTACTGCTTGAAAAAACCTGAACTCGAAATCCGGGAATAATCTTAGCCGGTTTTGAAGTGACAACCACGTTGGTTGGGGTGGCGGCAAGTTCATCGGACGATTCATTCTGAAAAACAAGCCTACTGATACGATCAGATTGATGAACAGTCACATACGCATGAGTAAATTCATCCGGCGTTTCTAATTTGTTTAGTAATTGCTGTGAATAACCCGTTGCTAAACCAACCCATAAGCCAATGATGATGGAAAGAAGCCGAAACAGAAAAAAACGTTGCAACATAATCATTCTCTTAAGATTCAGATCAAAACACGTACAAAGATAAGCATTTTCGGTCAATGAATCGACATTCAGGGACAAAAAACAAGGAAAGAGACACTTCGCTAATAGTTATGCCAATATTTTTATAACTTTGTGCTTTAAAGAACATCCATTTTATGATTGATATAGCTACCATAAAACAACCAATATTAGCTGATTTTGAACGGTTTGAACAATATTTTGCCGATGCATTTGCTTCTGACAATCAAACGCTTCAGGAGATCTACACGTACGTACTGGATCATGTAGGAAAGCAGGTAAGACCTTTGTTGACCCTTTTGAGCAGCTTAGTGTGCGGAGAAATTACAGACACTGCCATCAACGCAAGTGTAGCATTAGAGCTGATGCATACTGCCAGTTTGTTGCACGATGATGTCATCGACGAAGCAGAGCAACGTCGCGGAAAACCCTCCGTTCACACGCGATGGGGCAACAAAGCTGCCATTCTATCAGGTGATTATCTTTTAGCCAGCAGTTTTTTGGTTTCAACAACGATCAATCATCCTAAAATTTGGAACATTTTAGCTTCAGTAGGCAAAAAATTAGCCGTGGGAGAATTGTTACAGCAAGATATCACCGTGGATGTAGAAGCTCAATGGAATGAAGAAGCATACATGAAAGTCATTCATCACAAAACAGCTCAACTCTTTGCAGCCTGTTGTCAGATAGGAGCCTTAGCAGCCAAAGCAACTCGTGAACAAGAAGCAGCTTTAACACAATTTGGCGAAAACATCGGGTTGATTTTTCAAATTAAAGACGATATTTTCGACTATTTTGATGGCGCTGAAATCGGCAAACCTACCGGAAATGATCTGAAAGAAGGCAAAGTGACTTTACCTTTACTTCATGCTTTGAACGTGACATCTCCAATGGAACACCAAAGCATGTTGAAGAAAATTAAACGAGTCTTCATTGAACAAGATGAAACTTACATTAAAGAAATTCAGACTTTTACAAAAATACACGGCGGTATCGAATACGCTGAATCCAAAATGAATTATTTTCAACAAAAGGCTTTAGAAGCATTATCGGTCTTCACCGAATCCGAGGCTAAACAAACCTTGAAAGAGACTTTGCAATTTGTATCACAACGAACTTATTAAACTATTTGTTCATGAAAAATATCGGGAAAGATGGCAGGAAAACCTTATTTATTTCATTGATAGCATCTTTAGTAGCAATCAATTTTATCGCTTGCAGTTCAACCAAAAAATTGATGGTTTCCAATGCTGCAACTGCCACCCATCACGAAACCATGGTTCCGTCATTTGCTCCACTTACGCCACAATTTTCATCATGGAACGTTGGGAAATGTAAAGTATCATTGACAGTGAATGATCGATCATACACTGTTCCGGCTTCATTGAAAATGGTGAAGGACAGCCTGATTTCAATCTCCATTCAACCGTTTTTGGGCATTGAAATGTATCGTGCAGAGCTAACTCCCGATTCAATCACATTGATTGATCGAGGCAATCATCTTTACTTTAGCGCCACGTACGATTTCCTTGCCAAAGCATTGGGCGTTCCAATTCAATTTAATGATATTCAGGCAGTTTTGACAAACGACGTATTACAAAACACCTCCACGCCCACGCTGATCACTACGCCGTCTGACAGTGTGACGGAATGGAGAGCCACGCGCAATGCCATGCAAATCAGCTATGATATTTCCAAAGCAAATCAATTGGTTCAGACCAGCATTACACTCAAAGATTCACCGGGTCTTTTTCAATGTACTTACAATGAATTTAAGACAATGTCCGAAAAATGGGCTCCCACACATTATCAATTATTGGTTTCGGCCAAAGACCATCAAGCCGAAATGAATTTAACGTATGAAAACATCAACATCAACTACAATATGCATTCAAAGCCTTTCAATACCTCACGATATCAGCGAGTCAATTTAGAACAAATACTCCCTTTCTGAGTAATTGACTTGTGGGTTTGCTCGGCCAAACTTCAACACAATGACCGACAACACAACATAGCGATTGATTCAATCACAAAAATTACAAAGGCAACCAATTACATTTTTTAAGTGACTTCTTTTTCACAAAACCGTGTGGCAAATCAAAGATCAAAAAAAATTTATCGCATGAAACGTTTGTTCGTGTTTTTGCTGTTTACCTTCTCGATCGTTCATCTCGTCAGTCCGCAAACCATCAAAGAATTAGAGCTTCAACGCAAAAAAATGATCGAATCCATTGCTTTAACCAACAAACTGCTAAACGAAACTCAAAAATCAGCTAATTATGCCATCAATCGGTTGTCCATTATCAAAAAAAATATCGGGTTACGTCAACGACTGATTGAAAATTTGAATCAGGAAATCAATGTCTTAGATCAAACTATTGATACGCTTCAGCAACAACAAAATCAATTGGAAGCGCATTTGCTTGTGCTTAAAAACGATTACGCCCGACTGCTTCAAGAAAGTCAATTGCGTCAGGACACCTACTCACAGCTCTTGTTTCTATTTTCGTCCCAATCGATTCCACAGGCATATCGACGATTGCGTTATTTGAAAGAATTGAGTGATTATCGAAAAAAACAAGCGGAAGAAATCATTGCTGTGGAGAAAAAATTAGCTCTCCAACAAACGCTTTTAACCCAAACTCGCAATGCAAAAGAGTCGCTCTTGCAACAAAAAGAGATTGAACGAAAAAAGCTAAGCGCCGAACAACAAAGAGAAAACCAGGCTTACAACGCCCTGAAAGGGAAAGAAAAAAACCTGCGGGAACAACTCATCAAACAACAAAACGTGGCCAGAGCGCTGAATGCAAAAATAGAACAACTCATTGCCGAAGAAATTCGACGAGCAGAAGAACGAAAAAAAGCCGAAGCGGAAGCAGCGGCCAGAAAGAAAAAAGCCACATCAAAAGAGACAGTTCAAAAACCATCGACCACCCAGCCTGAAAAAAAGGAAGTCGATTACATGACGAAGGAAGAAAAATTAATTTCTGGCAATTTTGCAGCCAATCAAGGAAGATTGCCCTGGCCGGTAGAAAAAGGCTTTATTTCTGGGCATTTTGGCATACAGCCACATCCGATTCTTCAACACGTTACTACCAATAACAAAGGAATTTACATTGAAACACATCGGAATGCCGATGCAAGAGCTATCTTTGACGGCGTAGTTACTGAGCGATTCTCCATTCCGGGCAGTAACAATGCCATCATCATCAAACACGGAGACTACCGTACCGTTTATGCCAACCTAACGACCATTTATGTTAGTATTGGAGAACACGTAACGGCTAAACAAAAAATCGGTAGAATCTTTACTGACGATGAAAATGGAGGCAAAACTGAACTCTATTTAATGATCTGGAAAGACAAAACACCATTGAATCCGGAGCTTTGGTTGGCACATTAAAAGAATGGTTATCAACATAAAAATCAACGTTTCATTTTTCGTCGATCATTTTTTTGGATCATGATTTCAGCAACAACCCTAAAATGGATCCGATCGTTAGCCAATAAAACCGCACGAGACGAACAAGGCGTATTTGTGGCAGAAGGTCATAAAACCATTGAAGAACTACTGCCTTATTTTCAATGCCGTTTGCTTTTAACTACAGAAAATCAATGGAATGAACACCCGTTAAAACTGTTAGATGAAACAGAAATACATCAAGTGCCGCTAAAATCCATTGAAAGAGCTTCTCAACTCAAAACGCCTCAAGGCATGATCGCTGTTTTTGAAAAACCATCCTACACAATGGATATCAACAAAATAGACAATGACCTTTATTTGGTTTTGGATGGTGTTCAAAATCCAGGCAACGTGGGGACAATCGTTCGACTTGCCGATTGGTTTGGCATCAACACCCTTTTTTGTTCCGCCGATTGTGCCGATGTGTTCAGTCCCAAAACCGTTCAAGCCACCATGGGATCCTTAGGGAGAGTCAAAGTGGTGTATGTTGATTTGATTGAATTGATAGAGAAACACAAAACTCATATCCCTGTTTTCGGAACGCTTCTTAAAGGAGATTCCATTTTCAATACATCTTTGCCAACCAACGCATTCATTGTGCTGGGCAGCGAAGGCAACGGAATCTCGTCCAACGTTGCTGCACTCATCGACAAAGCAATCACGATTCCGCCTTTTAGACAAGGTTTGGCTACGGCTGAATCGCTCAATGTAGCCACAGCGGCTGCCATTATTTGTTCAGAATTCAGAAGAACAAAATAGGAAGAACAACGGTTTTAACGATTTGATCACATGCAGTCTATGTATTTTTTTAAATAACAAATCATTATGATTAAAGATAAAATTTTGTGGGTAGATGACGAAATAGACATTTTGCGTCCGTACATTATTTTTTTGGAAGAAAAAAATTACGATGTGCTAACCGCCACCAATGGACAAGATGCCATTGATTTATGCAAACAAAATCATTTCGATGTCATTTTCCTTGATGAAAACATGCCGGGAAAAAGTGGATTGGAAACCTTATCGCTCATTAAAGAAATAGATCCTTCTGTTCCCATCGTGATGATCACCAAAAACGAAGCAGAAAACCTCATGGACATGGCGATTGGAAACAAAATTGCCGACTACCTGATCAAACCGGTGAACCCAAATCAAATTTTGTTGGCATTAAAGAAAAATGTACATCAGCGTGAAATCATCAACGAACTAACCACCTCGGGTTACCGTTCCGATTTCAATAAAATCGGCATGCAAATCAATGATTCGCTGACCTATCAAGATTGGATTGATGTCTATCGCCGTTTGGTGTATTGGGAACTGGAACTATCGGAAAATGAAAATGAAATGGACGAACTGCTTTTGATGCAGAAAGCAGAAGCCAACTCAGCCTTTGCCAAATTCATCAAACGAACCTATCAAAAATGGTTTGATCAACCAGAAACACGACCGTTACTCAGCCCTGACTTGTTTAAAAAGAAAGTTTTTCCATTGCTTGATCAAGGAGAAAAAGTTTTTTTTATCCTGATTGACAATTTTCGATTTGATCAATGGCGACTCATCAAAAATATTCTAAGTGAATTCTATAGTTTTGACGAAGAAGAAATTTATTACAGCATCTTACCCACCGCAACACAATATGCACGAAATGCTATTTTTTCGGGACTCATGCCACTGCAGATTGAACAAATGTTTCCTGATTTATGGATTAGCGAAGAAGAAGATGAAAGCAAAAATATGAATGAAGAAGAATTGATCAAAACACAAATTCATCGATTCCGAAAAAATTACACATTTTCATTCCATAAAATTTTTGACACCGAAGCCGGCCAAAAATTAGTTGACAAAATAAGTCAATACACAACCAATCAACTCAATGTAGTCATTTTGAATTTTGTTGACATGCTTTCACATGCCCGCACTGAATCAAAAATGATTCGTGAACTAGCACACAGCGAAGAAGCGTATCGATCGCTCACGCTGTCGTGGTTCCGGCATTCATCCACGTACGAACTGTTCAAAACTTTAGCCACCGAAAATTACAAAGTGATTGTCACCACGGATCATGGCACGATTCAAGTTAACAATCCGATTAAAGTTGTTGGTGATCGGAATACCAGCGTCAATTTACGATACAAGATGGGTAAAAACCTCAATTACAATCCAAAAGAAGTGTTCGAGATGACTCATCCTGCTACTTTTGGGTTGCCATCATCCAATGTAAGTTCCAGTTACATTTTTTGCACCAAAGATGATTTTTTTGCCTATCCTAACAATTACAACTATTATGTCAATTATTATAAAAACACATTTCAACATGGCGGCATTTCACTGCAAGAAATGTTAATCCCATTGATCACCATGACTCCAAAGAAAAAATAACATTCAGTGGCTTTATCATTGACAATAGAAGAGATAGCAACACAACCCACTTTGCCCTACCAAAAACAATTTGTAAATTTGCGTGCAATAATTTTCAACACTCTTCCTATGTCATTTATTGCAGATAAAATCATTATGGATGGACTCACGTTTGATGATGTCCTCTTAATTCCGGCCTATTCCGAAGTTTTGCCACGCAATGTAGATCTCACCACTCGTTTTTCAAAAAACATTGAACTCAAAATTCCGATTGTGTCCGCCTCCATGGACACGGTCACCGAGTCGAAAATGGCGATTGCCATAGCACGTGAAGGAGGCATTGGAGTGATTCATAAAAACATGTCGATCGAAGAACAGGCCAAACAAGTCTATTCCGTCAAAAGAGCAGAAAACGGGATGATTTACGATCCCATTACCATTCTCTCTGGATCGACCGTTGCAGAAGCATTGAGCCTGATGAGCGAATTTAAAATCGGAGGCATTCCTGTTGTGGACAAACAAGGCCATTTAGTGGGCATTGTGACCAACCGTGATTTGCGGTTTGAACATAATTTTCAAAAAAAGATTGACGAAGTAATGACAAAGGATCACCTGGTTACCACTTCCGTCAGCACCAATCTGGAAGCAGCCGCTGAAATTCTACAAAAATATAAAATTGAAAAGTTGCCTGTAGTCGATAAAGACAACAAACTGATCGGATTAGTCACTTACAAAGATATCACTAAGGCGAAAGACAAACCGTTTGCATGCAAAGACACTCGAGGTCGCCTTCGAGTAGCAGCAGGCGTCGGAGTTACTCATGACACGTTAGATCGGGTTAAAGCCTTAGTTGAAGCTGATGTTGATGCCATTGTCATTGATACGGCTCATGGGCATTCAAAAGGAGTAGTTGAAACGCTCAAAGCGGTAAAAAAACAATTTCCTCACATTGAAGTCATTGTGGGCAACATAGCGACAGCCGATGCTGCGCGCATGTTGGTTGAAGCCGGAGCTGATGGAGTAAAAGTCGGCATCGGTCCGGGTTCCATCTGCACAACACGCATCATAGCCGGAGTTGGCGTGCCACAACTATCAGCCATTTACAATGTGGCCAATGCGATCAAAGGCAGTGGCGTCCCCGTCATTGCTGACGGAGGCATCCGCTATTCGGGAGACATCGTCAAAGCGCTTGCATCTGGAGCAGCGTCCATCATGGCCGGCTCATTGTTTGCCGGCGTCGAAGAATCACCGGGTGAAACAATCATTTTCAACGGCAGAAAATTTAAGTCTTATCGAGGAATGGGATCATTGGAAGCCATGGAAAAAGGATCGAAAGATCGTTATTTCCAAGACGTGGAAGAAGATATTAAAAAATTGGTTCCCGAGGGCATTGCAGCCAGAGTTCCTTACAAAGGATCATTATATGAAGTGGTTTATCAACTCATTGGAGGATTGAGAGCCGGTATGGGATATTGTGGAGCTGCCACCATTGAAGCATTGCACCAAGCAAAATTCACTCGAGTGTCTAATGCCGGCATCACTGAAAGTCATCCACACGATGTAACAATAACCAGCGAAGCGCCTAACTACAGTCGCGGAGACTAACATTGATCTCGACTTGTTTTCAATGTAATCTTGTCGATCCATTCAATCCGTCATTCCCCGATCATGACAAAAAAAGATCATTCGATGCATAACCAATACTAATGCAGAAAGTTCTGCGTTATAACAAGAGACAAAACAACCGGTACCTAAATCAGCTGAACGTTTGTATTATCCTATGCCATTGGAAAAAGCAACAATAGAAAAACATAAATTGAAGAGCAATATGAGAAAAAACCTGTTTTTGGCGTCATTGATTGTAATAACATCGTTATTTGCACAAAATGAAAACAATGATCCCGTTTTAATGACCATTGATAACATTCCGGTTCATCGTTCTGAGTTTCTTTATTTATACACCAAGAACAATGCTCAAAATGAATTGGATAAAAAATCTTTGCAAGATTATTTAACGTTATTTGAAAACTTCAAACTCAAAGTCATTGAAGCAGAAAAAGAAGGAATGGACACAACCGCCGCATTTAAAGACGAATTTTTGAGCTATCGCCGTCAATTGACGCCGCCGTATTTAACAGATACGCTCCTAAAAGACAGCCTGGAGCATCAAGCTTATCGCCATTTGTTAAAAGACATTGATGTCAGTCATATTCTCATCCGGCTAAAACCCAATGCTTCACCGGCAGATACATTGAAAGCATATAATGAAATCATGGCCATCAGAGATCGGGTGACAAAACCCCGCATTGAAATGCCAATGAAAAATGGGCATATCAATAAAAAAGCCAAACCAATGATGTTGCCTCCTGAAAGTTTTGAAAAAGTGGCGCGGGAATTATCGCAAGATCCATCGGTTGCTCAAAATGACGGTCATATTGGATACATCACGGGATTTATGACCATTTATCCATTTGAAAATACTGCCTATCACACTCCGGTGGACAGCGTAAGCATGCCTGTGCGTACGGCTTATGGTTATCATTTGATTAAAGTAAACCATATCAGGCCTTCACGCGGTGAAGTGGAAGTAGCACACATCATGATTTTTGCACAAAAAGGCTCGCCCGACTCTGTCATTGTTGCTGCCAAAAATCGGATTGACAGCATTTACCACGTGTTGCAAAACGGTGCCGACTTTGCCACTACGGCACGAGAAGCATCACAAGACCGAAGCTCAGCCGTTAATGGTGGAGTATTGCCCTGGTTTGGAACAGGTTTTATGGTAAAAGAATTTGAAGATACAGCTTTTGCATTGAAAAAAGGCGAAATGAGTCATCCATTTCAAACAGCTTATGGATGGCACATCATGAAGCTCATTGACCAAAGACCCATTGGCTCATTTGAACAAAAAAAAGAAGAAATTGACCGACATATAATGCATGACGAACGTGCCAACATGATTGCCAATGGATTTATTCAACAATTAAAAGAAGAATATCATTTCAAAACAGATACCGCATCATTAAATGCCTTTTATCGGCTGGCAGAAAAACACCCGATCGACGATTCGATTTTTGTAGCTGAAAGCCAAACATGGAATGCCCCCATTGCCTTTTTCGATCATTCACAAATCAGTCAAAAAGCATTTGCCGATTACCTGAAAGCCAATCCAAAAAGTAATTTATCTACTGAAAAAGAGATCCTTGATGAAAAATGGAAACAATTTGTTTCAAATACACTAATGAACTTTGAAGATAGTCAATTGGAAAGGAAATATCCAGCATTTGCCAATTTAGTAAGAGAATATCATGATGGCATTTTATTGTTTAACATCAGCAATGAAAAAATATGGGATAAAGCCATCAAAGATACGCAAGGATTAGAAGCTTACTTCAATCAACACAAAACGAACTACAACTGGAAAGAACCCCGCTTTAAAGGTGTCATTGTTTATTGTAAAAATCTGAAAGTAAAAAATGAAGCAGAAGCATTGCTTCAAAAAGCGCCCAAAGATTCGATCAGCAGTTACCTGACAACTCATTTGAATAAAGATACATCGTTTGTGGTAAAAGTGGATCAAGGGCTTTTTTCAAAAGGAGAAAATCCTGCAGTTGATAAACTAATTTTTCACACAGGCAACTTTGAACCCGACAAGACATTCCCCGTTGTCTTTTATTCCGGCAAAGTCATCACAAAACCGGAAAGTTATTTGGATGTCAGAGGGTTAGTTACTGCCGATTATCAAAATTATCTTGACAGCGAATGGGTCACGCAACTTCGTAAAAAATATCCGATTGTAGTCAATGATTCTGTGCTGGCTACTATTAAAGAAAATTAGCGAAGTTAGAAAAAGGATTGTCCCTACTAAAAAGCAATAAATCATCCAAAAAGGTGATTTATTGCTTTTTATAGCAAATATCAAAACGACGACAATGAGGCTCTAATGATAAAAAAAGTCGAATGACTGCCACAGTGATCAATTCTTCAAAATAAATAATGTATCTTTGGCATAGGTTTGAAAAACGTGATTCACAACTGAAAAGGATCACAAAAAACTTGAGAATAACGAAAACAAGCTAATAAATTTCACAATTCAATGAGATTCTTACTTAATAAATGGTTTCTTCTGTCCCTTTTTTTGGTGTTGATACAAAGTCTGACTGCTCAAAAAAACGTTGTAGATGAAGTAATTTGGGTCGTTGGAGAAGAACCCATTTTGTTATCGGAAGTAGAAAACCAAATTTTGCAAATGCAATATCAGGGTGAAAAAATTGAAGGAGACCCGAAATGTGTCATTCCAGAACAAATTGCCATTCAGAAATTATTTCTTCACCAAGCCAAAATTGACAGTGTGGTAGTGAGCGAATCATCGGTCAATGCGGAAGTAGATCGACGAATTAATTATTTCATTGGTCAAATCGGCTCACGTGAAAAATTAGAAGAATATTTTAACAAAACAATGCCGCAAATTCGGGCTGAACTAATGAACACGGTTCGTGATCAGATGATTGTTCAACAAATGCAACAAAAATTGATTGGCGATATTCAAGTGACCCCGGAAGATGTTCGCAAATATTACAAATCTCTGAACCCCGACAGCATCCCCATTGTACCGGCTACAGTGGAAGTTCAAACGATTACACAATATCCGGTCATTCCACAAGCCGAAATTGACCGTGTCAAAGAACAACTTCGAAATTTCGCGAATCGGGTTGATTCAGGGAAAGTAGATTTTGCCACCTTAGCCATGCTCTATTCCGAAGATCCCAAATCAGCCAGTCATGGAGGTGAATTAGGATTTATGGGACGCGGTCAATTAGTTCCCGAATTTGCTAACGTTGCCTTCAGTTTGACCAATCCCAAAAAAGTCTCCCGAGTCGTTCAAACCGAATTTGGATACCATATTATTCAACTCATTGCAAAACAAGGAGATCGAGTAGATGTTCGACACATTCTGTTAAAACCACGAATCACACCGGAAGAAGAAAATGCGGTACTGCATAAATTGGACAGCATCGCCAATTTAGTAAGAGACAAAAAAATGACTTTCGACGAAGCCGTCATGCACTTTTCAATGGACAAAAACACTGTGATGAACAATGGATTGATGATGAATCCCGCTACCGGAACATCCAAATTTGAACTTCAACAACTTCCACCTGAAATTGCCAAAGAAGCTAATAAGTTAAGTGTTGGCGAAGTGTCAAATGCATTTTTAATGATCAATCCTGAAAATAACCGAGAAGAAGGTGCTATTGTCCGAGTTAAAAACAAAATTCCAAGTCACAAGGCAAATCTATCCGATGATTATCAATTAATCAAATCAATGCTGGAAGCAAAAGAAAGAACAGACATCATCACTCACTGGATCGAAAAACGTCAAAAAGACACATATATTTACATCGCTCCGGGATGGCGTAATTGCCATTTTCAATATCCGGGATGGATTAAACATTAATCGAATCCTGGGGACAGGTATTTCTTCTTAATGACCAATCCACAGCATGTTAAAGCGACCTAACAGGAAATATAATAAAAAACAGATCACAGGATTTTTTGTGATGTGTTTTTTAACTATTGCTTTATATGCACAAACGCCTACGGGAAATTTTTATTTGCCACTGCCACCACCTGTCCGACTCGAAACACCGCCGTTAGAACTGCCGAAAAAATTTCTTCCTGCAATTCCGGCCGTCATTCCACCAAAGACTCCACAACCTGTAGTCAGACCTGTTTTAACTCCTTCTCCAAACGAAAAAAATTTGGTTTATCTTCAAAATGCACAAACATTGTCTTTTGATCAAAAATTCAATCCTGATGTACAATTACTTCGAGGTGACGTTCAATTTCGACAAGGAAACACATTAATGTACTGCGATAGTGCATATTTTTATCAAGACAGCAACTCATTGGACGCATTTGGTAACGTACGGATGGTACAAGGAGATACGTTGTTTCTCTATGGAGACGTGCTTTATTACGATGGTAACACAGAAATGGCTCGAATGAAGTACAACGTACGCATGGTCAACAAAAAAGTGGTGCTCACTACTGATTCCCTTCTGTTCGATCGGATCAAAAATGTAGGATATTATACAACAGGCGGAAAAATTGTTGATTCAATCAACACCTTAACTTCACTCATCGGAGAGTATTATCCGGCGAAACATTTTGCTATTTTTCAAAAATATGTCAAACTTACTAATCCTAATTTTGTGTTAAGATCAGACACCTTGCAATATGACACCGAAACAGGCGTTGCCGATATTGTAGGGCCTTCAAACATGATCTATAAACAAAAAACATTTATTTACTCAACCAAAGGATGGTACAATACCCGCAATGATCAGTCACAACTCTTAGATCGGTCTATTGTCAAAAATGATGATGGAAAGATCTTAACCGGCGATACTATTTTTTATGATAAACGGATCGGCGTGGGCAAAGCTTATCATCATATCGTGATTTCCGACACCACACAAAATCTCAAAATATATGGGAATTATGGCTACCTAAATGATCCTAAACAATACAGTTTTGTGACAGACTCAGCAAAATTAGTTCAAATTGGTGATCAGGACACTTTATATCTTCACGCCGATACACTCTATACGTTTAAGGACTCCATCTATAACCAAGCCAAAGCCTACCATCATGTTCGTTTCTATCGAACCGATTTTCAAGGTCAATGTGATTCGCTATTTTATACTGCCAAGGATTCCATTATGTATTTGTACAAAAACCCTATTTTATGGTCAGATGATCAACAAATGAATGGAGAAGATATGGCAGGCTATTTCAAAAACAAAAACATCGATTACATTCGTGTTCTAAAAAATGCATTTGCCGTTCAAAAATTTGATTCAGTACATTACAATCAACTTTCTGGAAAGGAACTTTTAGCCTACTTTAAAAATCGCGCTTTGTACAAAATTTTTGTCAGTGGAAATGCGCAATCAATTTATTATCCATTAAATAAAGATAGTAGCCTAGTTGGCATGAACACGACTGAAAGTGGCTTTATAACCATGTATATTAAAAACAAAAAAATTGATAAAATCATTCTGACTCCGGCATCCAACGGCATCCTTTATCCCCCCGATAAAATTCCACAAGATCAGATGACATTGAAAAATTTCATCTGGCAGCCGGCCATTCGACCGAAAAATGAGAACGATATTTTCACCTACCACTCTTTTGAAATGAATGCAAACAGAGAAAGACATGTGGTGAAAGAAAACGTTACAACCACTGGGAATAAAACCGAAGAAAAGAAAAAACCGTAAGTCCCCATTCCAAACCATTGAAGTTCATCAATATATCACACAATGAAGGTTTCGTCCTTTCAAAGCAATAACCATAATGAATTCTCAATGAAACAATCAAGTATTTGAAACAAAAGCAACCTAACTTGACACCTGATAAAAGCCTTCATTATGAACGACTTTGGTCAATTTTGCATTTTAAAAAGGTAAAAATAACACATTTACAACGCACCATATTGGTTAATTTGTAATGAAAAATAACGAATTCAATACAATCATCGAACCATCTCAAGGCATCTTCAAAGAAAAAGGAAGCAGATTTATTGCGTTTTCCATCCCAGTCTCAACTGAAGAAGAAATCAAATCAACATTGGAGACCATGAGAAAAAAATATCATGACGCAAGGCATATTTGCTATGCATACATTCTTGGTGAAGACGAAAAAATAGAACACGCCAACGATGATGGAGAACCAACTGGAACAGCAGGCAAACAAATACTAAAACAACTACAAATTAAGGAATTGACAAATATATTGGTAGTGGTTGTACGTTATTTTGGCGGTGTATTGTTAGGAACAGGACCGTTATCACAAGCATATAGAGAAGCGACAAATTGTTCATTAGAAAACAATAAAATGATCAAAAGAGAAATTCAATTAAAATGTAACATAACCTTTCAATATGAGGAAATGAACACGGTCATGGTTGCGCTAAAAAAACTACAAGCAACTGTCATCAGTCAAAAAATCGACATGGAATGTTCCATCATTGCACAGTTTCCTAAAAGAAACGAAGAAATGCTTTTCTCTCAATTTAAATCCATCGAATCAATCAACATCCAAATGATTGAAAGCTGAATATTTAAAAACAAAAGAGAGTGTCATTACAATTGAATGACACTCTCTTGAAAAGGGGCGGCTACCTACTCTTCCACCTTGTGGGCAGTACCATCGGCGTGGTTGGGCTTAACTTCTCTGTTCGGAATG
>Ga0315298_1003569_pt1 | contig 24572 bp, 19 predicted proteins | sample WHS_1_MG_FD_203077 | JGI IMG/M metagenome (GOLD analysis project Ga0315298, IMG submission 203077) | Extremophilic microbial mat communities from Washburn Hot Springs, YNP, Wyoming, USA - WHS_1_MG | ecosystem: Environmental > Aquatic > Thermal springs > Hot (42-90C) | place: USA: Wyoming...
AGCCGCAGAGGCGCAGAGAGTAAGGTAGAGCGCGCAGTCCACTGCGCGCCGGTGTGGGTCGTGCTGACCTGGCTTCTCGAGCCGGGATCCTACCGTCCGCGCCCTTACGGGCGCGGCTACGAGCATCTGCAGTGCTATAGTGGCGGTCTGTGACCGCCAGGTTTTTTCTCGTCCCACATTTGCGGGATTGTCTTGTTGCACCCGTGCTGGGCGAAAACAGACCGCGTTCGCAGAACGCCGCTACAGAAGTGAACTGGCGCGCCACTCTGGGGCGCAGTAAATTCTGCATTGAAGAGCAAGGCTTCGTCCGAGCCGGCTGCTGTGCCGCGCTCGGGCTATACCAAACTTTGGAAGACGCCGAAGTCGTCAATCAATCGAACCGAAAGCGGTGCTGGAGCACCGCGCTCCAAAAACTTCTCCTCCAATCCTTCACACCAGAGGCGTAGAGAGTAAGGTAGGGCGCGCAGTCCACTGCGCGCCGCTGTGGGTCGTGCTGACCCAGCTTCTCGGCTGGAATCCTGCCGTCCGCGCCCTTACGGGCGCGGCTACGTTTAACGGCTGAGACGCAGAGGCGTAGAGAGTAAGGTAGGGCGCGCAGTCCACTGCGCGCCCGGGGTTGGTCATGCAGGCACGGCTTCTCGGCCGGAATCCTACCGTCCGCGCTCTTACGAGCGCGGCTACGAGCGGTTGGTCTGCTCGTGCGGGAAACGGAGCTTTGGACCTTTAAGCGGCGCAGGGGGTTACGAATGGAACCCTGGTGCGAACCGTAAAATTCGGGTTTAGGCGGCGAAAATGCTCCACACACACCACTGGGCTGTGCCACACGGAAAAGATTATTGCTGCGTCGGGTCAACCACCCTGCCGAGGAACAAAATCGTGCTACTGCCGTTGTCTCGAATCAGGAAGATGAACGGACGATCCACCCTGAATTGGTTGGCCATGCTCTTTGCCGGCATGAAAGACACCGATACAGCCGTTGCCGTTGTGCCGGTCTCCTCCACCTCGACATGCGCCTTGTGAACCACATCAGAAACAAACAGGTTGGTGGTGCCGTCCATGCCAGAAAAGTCTGCGCTCGGCCCGAAGGCCGAAGCCATGCCCAATGCCTTCAATTCATCCGACAGGTTAGAGCTGTGTGTAACGACAAACTTGGGCAGCCAAACGGCCGTTTTACCGGGTGAATCCCGATCAAGTTTCTCGAGCCAAGACCGGAGGTTTGTCAGGGTAAGTTTCCGTTCCAAATCGAGCAAAGGGGGCTGGTGAATGTCGCCCGCTTCATCACCAATCTCAGGCAACAAGATAACCATCGAGACGGCATTCCCCGCGTAAGGCAGCTCCAGTAATTGCACATCATCGTCGGTGTAGGCCACTTTGAAGTCAGATGACTGATACATCATCGGCACGAGGACGGTTTTCTCTGGGCCGACGTGGAACGGGGCGGGCTTTGTATCCTTTGGCTTGAACTGATGCAGCCATTTGCCCTTGAAGTAGATCGCATTGCATAGAACCAACCGCGAGTCTGTTGTGAACTGACTCGGCTCGACCATGGCCTTGATTTTGCGTTTTGTTTTGCTCGAAACCCAATCGTTAATTTCCCTGGCTGCGGTTTCGGGCGCATGCCTGAAGTCAACCTGACGCGCTTCGCCCGCGTAGTATTTGCGGATCAAGCGCAAAAATTCGTCGGTGAACTTGTAATCGTGCTGGCACCAAAGCGAGCTTGCCATGGCCAGCGTGATGCGACCATGGCGTTGTATGTTTTTCATTCTTTCAACCAGAACGCCAAATGCAGCATGCTGATTTTCCGCAGGCAGGTTGAAATGCAACGTTTCGGCCATTTCAGTCGCCGTTTGGCCGCGTGCACCTGCGTAAGTCATGGCAAGAGCCGTTGATATGCTGAACGGGGAGAAAAACAGGTTGCCCGGCTGTTCTTTGAGTCTGTGATAAAGCTCAAGTGCAAACGCAGTGTTTGCATCCACTGTTGACCTGACATCAGGCGAGGCGGTGAACTGCACCTGTCTTGCGCCGAGCGCAGAAATACCGAGCCAAACCAGAACAATGATACAAAGCGCGGCCAACCCGCCTTTCAAGACAAGCTTTTGCTCTGTTCTCAAACCCAGCCAGGCCAGCACCCGAATGCACAGACGTGAAACCAGGTAAAAACATAAACCCCAAACTGCACCAAACATAAGCAGACCGATCAGCCCGCACAAAATCGTCCACAACACTGCGCCCAAGAATCCCTCCCCAAAACCGAAATACATTATCGCCATGAGCACCGGATAATGCGTCAGCAACAGAAAATTCCCGATGTGAACACCAAAGGCGGTTTCGCGCAGACACACGCTAAGCGCGATCAACACCAACTCGAATGCTACGCCGATCCGGACCAACTTCCTAAACCGTGCAAATGACTTTGCTGGCGCCGCAGTTATCATGACATAAGCCTAAACAACTTAGACCGGTTCGGCAATCAGGTCGTAGTCAGTGTGCCCAGTGACTTTGACCCAGACAAATTCGCCCACCGAAAGTGTTTTTTTGGGCGAGTGCACAAATACAACTCCGTCAATCTCGGGTGCATCCGCTTCACTGCGTGCGACGAACAGTTCGCTTGCATCTGGTTTGGACACGTGCCCTCTCAATTGGCGTGCCAGGCCGTGTTCCCAGTCAATCACGTCACGATCGAACTTGGCGCTGCGCCGGCCCTCGACAAGTACTTTGATCACCCGGCCTGTGTACGATTCGAGTACCCCGCGCGAGATAGTCCGCTGCACGCGCATCAGTTGCGCGGCCCGCGCGCGTTTGACACGTGCGGGCAGATGGCCGGGCAGCTTGGCAGCGGGTGTCCCTTCCTCTCGCGAATACGTGAACACACCGAGCCGCTCGAACCGCATCGCGCGCACAAACCCGACCAGTTCAGCGAATTGCTCTTTTGTTTCGCCGGGGAACCCGACAATAAAACTTGTGCGGATTGCCACCCCAGGTATGCACCGGCGTATCCGGCTGATCAATTCGACAATCTGTTGACGCGACACGCGTCTGTGCATCCGGTCGAGCAAGGTATCGTTTATATGTTGTAGCGGCAGGTCAACGTACCGGACAACTTTTCTGCACTCGGCAACCGTCCGGATCAATTCGTCTGTCCAGTGCGCGGGATGGGTGTACAGCAGCCGTATCCAAAAGTCGCCCGGTAACGAATCCAACGCACGAAGCAACTTGCAGATCGTTGTCGTGTTTGCCTGCCTTCGCGCAAGGCTCAGCTCGCATTTTTCGCCGCAAGCACTTCGCGCTGCGATATCGTGTCCGTAGTAGGTTGTGTCCTGCGATATCAGGTTAAGTTCTTTGACACCATCTGCAAGGAGTGCTTTTGCCTCGGCAATTACGTCGGCTAAGGGGCGGCTCCTGTATCCACCTCGAATTAAAGGTATCGTGCAGTAACTGCAACGGTTGTTACAACCATCGGCAATCTTGACGTATGCGTAATGACGCGGCGTGAGCCGTAACCGCGGCGTTGTATGGCTGAGGATATAGGTCGGGCACACGGATACCTCGACTGGCGGCAGGTTCTCGGCGGGGTGTTTGCGCTGACCGGCTAAGACCGTACGACCACAGGCTTCTGTGGCAACCGCTGATTTGGACTTAAGATCGCGGACTTTACTTCTGTTCCGGATTACGAATTTCAGATTTGAGATTTTCGCATGCCTACGTTCGACTGCCGCACGAACAATTGCACCGGCCGTCGCGATCTGGTCAATGCCCATGAACGCATCCACCTCAGGCATTGCCTTCGGCAAAGCTTCGCGAAACCGTTGCGGCAAACACCCCGCCACAATCAGTGCCTGTGCAGGTCGTGTTTTATCGCGTGCGGCTGCAATCTGCAGTATTGCGTCAATACTTTCGACTTTCGCAGCGTCAATGAACGCGCATGTGTTGATTATCACCGCGTGCGCATCGGTCGGGTCGCTCACGATCTGCATGCCCTCACTGAGCAACTGCCCTGCAATTACCTCAGTGTCAACTAGGTTCTTCGGACAACCCAAGGCAACTATGTTCACGCGCACCGGGCCGGAGTTTTTTGTCCGAGTCATCTTCAGTTCAAGTCGATTTCTGCTGTGGCCAGAGTTTGGGTTTAACCAATGCTGCACAGCAAACAAAACGCTGGGGCGACCGGGCCGGTCGCGCGCCTCGGCAGATTTTTGCGTTAACGCCACAGAGTGACGCCGTGCGAGGCGAACAATGCCCAGCCGCGCTACACCGGAAGTTTCCGGGCTAAACCTTGCCCAGTTTCTTGAGTGCGCCAAAGCTGCGTCTGACCGCCTCAAGCGGTTCTTTGCTTGTTTCGTGCTCGACAATGTACCACTCGGTGTTGCCGCGGGTTTCGCAAAACTCAAAAATCGCCTGCCAATCCGTTTTATCCTCCCCAACGACAGCTTCCGGGTCCGGCGCATGCGCTTTGAGATGGATGGTGCGCGCGCGTCCGGGATATTTCCTGAGCACAGCAACCGGGTCGGCCCCACCTGCAATGCAATTGCCGGTGTCAAGCTGCATGATGACATCGGGTTTTGTATTGCCAAAAAACAGGTCCCAGGCAAGCTCGCCGTCGAACTTTTCAAAATCATACGCATGCGCGTGATACCCAACATAAATGCCGTGTAGGGCAAGTTTGTCTGCAAGCTCGTTAAACACACGGGCTGTGTCCAGCCATTCCTGTTTCGATTTCGCCTGCAGCCACGGCACAATCAGATACTTGTTGCCAATGACACGGTTAAACTCGATTGTTTCGGCAAGCTTATCCCCCAGTAACGAATTTAGCGGCACATGCGACCCACACGCAACAAGCCCGTTTGCATCGAGCAACTTGCGAATTTGCTCTGCGCTGTGCCCGTAGTAGCCGGCGAACTCGACGCCTTTGTACCCTTTGGCAGCCACAGCCGCAATTGTGCCGGCTAGGTCAGCCTTGCACTGGTCACGCACAGAATAAAGCTGCACACCAACAGATATTTTTCTGCCTGCAGCGTGAGCTGCTCTTGAAAACTGCGTTCCGAGCGTTAACCCTGCCAGAGCTAGACCAGTCCGGCAGATAAACGCACGTCGGGTACAAGTTGAACCCGTTGTACCAAGTGTCATGTTCAGTGCGTTCATGTTGGTTTTAGTTGGCGACCCAGGTTGACTGCACGTTAAAAACTCGACCATGCAGCGTCAAGCACATGGCCGGCTTTTTCCCGGCACAGTCAAGTCACAGCCGCTGACTTGCGTATCTTGCCGAAAACCGCGTCTTTCCGTAGTCCCGAGAGCATTTTGCATTGGCCACCCCTCATTCGATTACCGAGGTGCGGTTCCCGTCTCAATTCTGTTTGTACGGGCTTGTTCGCGCTCGGGTGGTAACCCAAGCTCAGTACGCAACCGTTGTCGTGCCTCCGGTATCCAACCTCTCTCAGGATCAAGCAGTTGATTAAGGACTTCCTTTTGAATCTCTTCGTACGGCGGGATGCGAATGCGTTCGCCGCTGTCAGCCGTGTCGCGCGCGTATCGCTGGTAAATCTTTGTGGCGAACAACCTGAATCCTTCAGCTCGTTCGTATTCGCCAAGCACAAGGCTCCTGAACTGGTTGTAGGCAAACCCTTCAAGGATTGTCTTGACACGGTCACGCGAGGTTTCGCCGATGTCTTCCTGTACACGCGCAAGTGCGTATTCATCGAGTGTGACCTGGCTCGGCTTCGAATTCGTGTTGCCATAGATGAGATTGTCATTCGGATAGTTTGTTGCCAGGTAGTTAAACCACTGCTCAGCTTCTTTCAGGCGTGCATGTGCATACAGAAAGTACACCGCATCACGCAAAAAATTTCTGTGTGCGCGTTTGATCACGTCGCGGTTTTTCTCATCTTCAGCAGCTTGTTCTTCGTAAGCCGCATTCACCTTCGGAATGATGTCCAGGTTCGGCCCCAGCTCGACCGTGCCGTCGAACGGGTTAAAGATGAGTTTGCCACGCCTGAAGCTGAGCTGCATTGACTGATAAATCACACGCCGCAACTGGATCAGGTCGTCCTTGTTGACGCGCTCGGGGTTAATCTTTGCCTTCTCAAGCCCAACTGCAGCCCAGTAGATTGCTGATGCCTCAGGTAACCGCCATTCCAGTGGACCGTAACGTTCATCGAGCTGTTTCATCAGTTCAGGGTCCATCTTGAACTTCTCGCGCAGGACACTAGCGCGGCGTTTTGCGTCCTCAGTCTTGGGATCAACCAGCTCGGCCAGGTCAACCTTGTTTGTGCCCAGCACCTCGGCCATTAACCGCGCCCACTCGCGTTTGTAGTGCATGTGCGCGTCATCGAGGTTATCCCCCATCTTGTGCTGGAAAAACCACGCCAGCTCACGATGTATCAGCACGTCATTTGGATTATACTGCAGTCCTTGGTCACGCAGCAGTTCGATGCCGCGCTGGACCCAGCGCCACCGGTCAGCGAAGTCTTTGAACTTGACCGATATGTTGTACGCCATGTTCCACGCCTGCACCACCCACACATGCGGAAACCGTGGCTCGAGCTTTGTGATCCAGTCTGCCAACTGTACCATCTCGAAGAACTTGTCCTGATCCTGCAACTCGGTTGCGCGCATCCAAAGCGCATTCGATATCAGGCCACGGAACCCGCCCAGTGCAACCGTTGTAAATGCAAGCACAGGCGGTGCATTTTCCAGTGGCGCCGCATGCGTCAGCCCGAGTAGGTCGCGGTCGCGATTGAGCGCGTCCTGCACCTGTGCCGCACCTGCAAGCAACACCACAGCCAAAAGAACGAGCAAAACTTTTTTCAATCGTCCAACCATTCCAGGTTTATTACATTAGCACAACCCAGCCGCCAGCTTAACCCGGCTGCGAAAAACTTGCATAACTCGGCACGGATTGCCAGTCAATATGAGCGCTTTGACCAACGCCTTGACTAACAAGCGTGGCGCCGGATACTCAGAAACCGGTGCAAAAGATAAAGAATTTGTTTTTGGTCGGTCGGCCCGGTGTCGGCAAAACAACTTTGCTCGTAACTGTTGCCACGCGCCTGAAAGACGTTCGACTCGGTGGGTTTTACACGCGCGAGATGCGCGAGGGTAACCGTCGGGTCGGATTCCGGGTGGAAACATTTTCCGGTGCATCGGGTATACTGGCCCATGTCTCGCACAAGCACGGCCAGCGCGTTGGCAAGTACGGGGTTGACATCGCCGCGTTAGAGCGGTTGGGCGTAACAGCCCTCGAAGAAGCTATCCGAATGGCAGAAGTGATTTTGGTGGATGAAATTGGCAAGATGGAACTTTTTAGCGACCGATTCCGCGCGAGTTTGCTACGTGCGTTGGACAGTCCAAAACCTGTGTTGGCAACCGTCATGGCATACGCCGATCCATTTGTGGATACACTTAAAACACGACCTGACGTGCAGTTGATCGAAGTCACACAGTCGAACCGCGACAGGCTGGTTGACGAACTGGTGGGAACGATTCTGACTCTACTCCCATGATCGCCAATTCAGTCGGGACCAACTTGGTTGAAGCTGCGCTTCAAGAACCACTTGCAGACGGCCGTGTCAGATGCCAAACGTGTTATCGGCAGTGTGTGCTTGGCGATGGCCAAATTGGCTGGTGCGGCACACGCACAATGAGGTCAGGCCGAATCTACACTTTGACATACGGGCGCATCTCATCCTTATCATGCAATCCGATCGAGAAGAAACCATTGTACCATTTCTACCCCGGTAGTTACGCACTCACAGCAGGGAGTTGGAGCTGTAACTTTGCGTGTGCATGGTGCCAGAACTGGCACATCAGCAAAAGGACAAGTGGCCCGGACAGATTCATCACACCTGTAGAATTCGTCCGGCAGGCACACCAGCACAATTGCCAGGGTACGTCAATCAGCTTCAATGAACCGACCCTGTCGTTCGAATGGGCCGTCGAAGTGTTCCGACTCGCACACACGGCAAGCCCGCCCCTGTACAACACATTTGTCACAAACGGGTACATGACAGCCAATGTGTTGAAACGACTTGCCGAGGCTGGGTTGGACGCGCTCAACATTGACCTCAAAGGCGATACCACAGTTTACAGGCGGTATTGCCAGGCCGACTTCACCCACGTGCTCGACAACTGCAAGCTCGCGCGTGAACTCGGGTTACACATCGAGCTTGCCACTCTGGTTATCCCGGGTGTGAACGATACCGAGGCGCAATTGACAGAGCTGGCGCGCGTAATTGTCATTGAGCTTGGTCGCGATGTTCCGTGGCATCTCAATGCGTATTTCCCAGCATACAAGTTCGATGCACCTCCAACACCGCTCCAAACCCTCGAGCGTGCGTACGAGATCGGATGCACTATCGGGTTGGATTTTGTGTACACTGGCAATGTCAACACTGAGCGCGCAAATACACTTTGCCCAACATGTGGCACAGTACTGGTGCGTCGTGCCGGGTTAACAATGTTGGAATGTCGCGTCACGCGCGCCGGCACATGCCCGAGCTGCACGCGCAAAATCCCCGGCGTCGGTTGGGCATGGAACGTGCCCTCGCAGCCTGTGCGCACGTAAGCCGGCTGGTCGATTTGAACTGCAAAAACTAAGCTGACCTCGAGCTAACCAAAATTTTTCTCGCATAGTCACAAGGCCGCAGGCGCCTGCAAACGCGCTGCTAGCATCTTGGCGGCACAGTAAAGTTACCCAGGGTCGGCTCGGCGTTCGGTAAGCCAACCCCGCATCGCTACGTTGTTGGCATGAGCACATTGCCATGCACGGCCAATCTTTTGGGCCAAGCCAGTGGCTTGGTGTAGTTCCCGTAAATGAGAAATGCCGCCACACACGGGCGTGTGCGGCGGCATCCGGTTAGAAACGCTTTTGACTACCGGCGTGTGCGCCTTGCGCACAGTGGCACGGCCTGCGTTGCGTAATCTAATTTTGCCTTGGAAACATTGAACCCGCCCCAAAAGTCATCTCTAAGCCTCTATGTAGCGTTGGCACAAACTCGATCCGCCGCGCGGTTTCGCAGAATGCTGCCGCGGAAAATTACCTGGATATCACTTTCCGAAACAAGTTATGTAGTGGGCCCCGTTGACGGCGTCCCTGGATTTCAGCCCAACGACCGTCCCGCATCGGCACCCCATGAGCACTCTCAAGAGGCCTTTTGCCTGATCAACTTAAGTGCAATACAGTCTCAAGCCCGACTTAACTCGGTAAAAACGGCACGGAATTGGTTGTATCTGGCACGCGGAGCGGGCCAGATGGCGTATCATATTGTCAATATTGATACCGCAAACTGCTCGCTAAGCTGTCGGGACGGGCAGTTAATTTGCAAGACCAGCGACGGTGAACGTAAACTGCCGCTGGAAGATGTAGCATGTATCGTCGTTACAAGCTTTTCAGCCTCGATACACAGCCATTTGCTAATCGAGGCAGCCAAACATGGTGTGGGACTGGTTCTCTGCAAGGCATTCAAGCCCGTAAGCATCCTTATGCCCGCCAACCGGTCAACCGACACAATCCTGTCGCGCGCTGTGTTGGAGCTAGCACCGCGCGTGCGTCAAAATCTTTGGCAGAAAACTGTTGATGCCAAGTGCCAAAATCAATTCGCTCTAGCGGCGCATATTGCCCCGACTGACACGCAACTTGAGCTGCTCAACTCGAAGCCTTCAGCAAAAAGCCGCACAAAGAAACCGCTTGCGCCCGGACGTTCTGGCATATCTACGCACGTGCGCTGAATGACGAACAGTTTGTGCGCGACCGTACACAAGGGGGTCTTAACAATTTGCTCAATTACGGCTACGCAGTCTTGCTTTCAATAGTGCTGCAAAAACTGTTCGCAGTCGGGTTGGACCGAACCTTTGGCATCGGCAACTTGCCTCGGGAACGCAGTACGCCGTTGGCTTACGACATGATGGAACCATTCCGCTCGTGTGTTGAATGGCGCCTGTTTCAATGGGCTAAACAAAACTGCAATAACAGCAGTTGGGAGGTAACGAAGGAATTTCGGAAATGGATCACCGGCTTTACACTCGAACGCGTACAGTACTTGAACCTTACGCTTGAAGTGCAGAACGTAATCGAGGCCGTCGTACGAAGTTTTCGCCGGGCTGGCATCGAAGGCCAGGCGCACTACTACAGGCCATGGACACCCAAAAATTTAAAATGGGCTGGCTGATTGTTGCATTTGATCTGCCCGTGGGCACGAAAGAACAGCGCAAAGCAGCAACTGACTTCCGCAAGTTCCTGCTAGATGACGGCTATACAATGGTGCAGTGGAGTGTGTACGCCCGACCCTGCGTGTCTTTTGCACGGCAAGAAACGTGCCTTGCACGTCTTAAGGCAAACCTGCCACCAGAAGGCAGTATCCGAGCCGTGTTTGTAACCCGATCCCAATGGGAACGTAGCTTTGTTATCTACGGCTCGCCTGCCAAACAAACCAACCCGGAACCAATGCCCGAGCAAATCCAGCTCTGGTAAAACGGCGTAAGTGCGGCAAACTCAGCGGGTTACGCCCACCGAGTTTGCCACCGTCAATTTTGGAATCAAGGCAAAGCATAACTCGATCACTCGTCCGAAACCTGAGAGTTTGCCACCGCCGATTTTGGAATCAAGCGGGGCGGGTGCAAATCGTTTACGGCGGGGCGGTGCAATTTTTTCGCCAACTTTTACGCGTGATATCTGCCGTGTCCCGTGCCTGCGGGACCGCGATGTAAAAGCGTCGGCACAGCTTGCCGTATCACGGGCTAACGATCCGGTAAAAACGTGCCGGAGCGAGTATCGGATCGGTCAGGTGAGAAAACCCGGGCCAGGAGTTCTGGTTGGTGCAGATGTCAGACCATTCAGCCAGGTCATCGGAGGCTTGCAACCTGTAAAGCACATCAGGCGGACCGTAAACAGTCAGTGCACAACCTGTATCGGTCAAAACCGGCGTGTGGATGTAGAACTGGGCTGGGACCGGTCCATTCCACTCGAATGCACCTATGTCCGGTGCGAACCCGAACGGTCGTGCCACGCCGCGCTGGTCAACTGGCGGTGCTGAGATCGGGTCGGCTGCATCAATTGCCGGGCTGTCAAGGTACAACGCCACTGTAAGTGTTGGTCCGCCATTATTGGCCAAACCGGCCAGACGCGGTTCGCCGCTGATCAGGTTGTAACCACCTGTAAATGTCCCGTAAACATCGCCCCCTGAAATACTGCCGGCTACAATCGAGTTGAAAACGGACAGTGCGCCTGTAGCGACGTTCGCTAGTCCGCCACCCTGTTCTTCACCCAGTTGACCATTGAAATCCGGGTATGGAATGCCCGTGGCCGCATTTGCCAATAAAGTGCAGTTTGTAAGGCCGGCTACGCCATTTGTGACACAGAGACCGCCGCCACTGGCGGAGCCGGCTTCGAATCCGATCCATGGATCCGGAGCGCCGCCACAAGCCGTGTTGGCGTACACGGTGAGGTTGACTAGTGCAGCGGTATCATCGCCAATGCATATTCCGCCGCCGAACGCGTCGCCTCCTGGAGCGAACACACCGGATTGGTCCCCGCCATGCGCGAGGTTATAAACGATTGTACTCTGCTCGAATCGCAACTGCGCGGTGGAGAAGACCGCACCACCCAGACCTGGGCCGCCGGGCATACCCCAACCAAATGGTAACTGGTTACCCGGGCCACCGATGCACCGGTTTCGTTGGAACGTGCAATTCAAAACAGTGCACGGCGACCCTACGCACAAGCCACCACCGGCACCCGGACCGCCACCTGCATCGTAGTAATAGCTAAGCTTGTCGCCGCTGGCCTCGTTTGCACGAAGAGTTGAATTGGTAAGCAAAAGGTAATCGCCGCTGTGCCAAATTGCCCCGCCCAAACCTGCACACCCGGAAACCGAATTAGACTCGAATAGCGTGCCGCAAATCCAGGCCGTACCGCCGGCTATCGCCAGTGCACCCCCGTAACCGTTGCCGCGGTGCGCTCGCCAGCCGCCGGGCCAACCTGCGCTTGTAACGTTGCCTCTGAACACGCAATTGAACACGTCCAGATTCGAGGTGCAACACACCGCGCCACCAAAAGCATCGGCACCATTTGGTCCCCAACCGGTTTCGCCCCTACCACTTCTGCCGCCTGCGCATTCGTTGTTCAAGAAAACAACATTCGAGAGCAACAACCGTCCTTCAGCATAAATTGCGCCGCCTCGCGCTTCGCCACCACCATAATTGCCACCTGAGCCGGTTCCACCTGCAACGCGGTTCGTCGCAAAGACGCAATTCACAAGGGTTAAAGACCCGTAACTCAAAATTGCGCCACCCGCTGCCGGCTCACCTGACGCATTATCCGGCACATCTGCGCCATGCGCCTGGTTACCCATGAATACACAGCCGTCGCAAAACACATCTGTGCCCTCGTTGAAAATTGCTCCGCCGTTGTTGTTGGTGCCATCGGCAAGCACAAGATTCGTCAGCCAAAGACATGCACCAAACCTGATTTCAAACACGCGCACCGCGCCGTTTCCACTCAGGACAACCTGGTGGTCTGACGCGTCCAGTGAAGTTGCATTGGTGATGATTAAAGGGGCGGAAAGCGCGATTGTACCGTCGCAGAGGATTTTAACCTGGCCCCCATCAACAAGCGCAGCTCTGAGACATGGCTCGGTGCAATTCGTTACAGTGCCGGCTGAGTAAACCGGTTGCGCACATAGCGCGATGGCCAAAAACCAGGTGCGCGCAACTACGCAGCGAAAACATATCCAGTGCGAATCCCTCAGGGCAGTACTCGAGCGCCAGACACACTTTACGTGCGGTGCATACGGACATTTAACGTTTTTTTGCACCGCGCTTAGTGTATTGCTTTAAACTGGAGGAAGTCAACTCTGTGCACCTCAGCCCAAACCGGGTTCGCGACCTATAGTGCATTGGCTCCTCAAAACTCAAGTTGTAAAGCTACGGCGCATGATGCGGTTTTTTCACCGCTTACGCCCAGTTGGGGGCAGGAATATCGGGGTCAAACAGGACTGGACACACAGGAAAATTACCGGCGTGTTTTGCAAATGCATGGAAACATCGAAGCGATGCCTCTAACGGCTCCGAAAATGACGCAGCCGATAAACCTGGACTAGATTTGAATTTTTCGGTCGGGATTATTGTGTTGCCTGACCCGAGGCAAGCTCGCGTCTGTTGAAGGCGAATATGCCAAAGGCAGCCAAAGCACCCCCAAGCAGAAGAACTATCTGCACAATTGCACGCAACAGGTCTGTCCATGGGATGTTTCTGCCTGTGCTCAACAGGTCAATTGGCGAGAATGCCCTGGCCAGGTTGACAATCTTGAGCAGCGCAGCAAAAAGCGGTACAACAACAATGTCCAAAATGCTCGGGCCACCTCCACTCTCGGCAGTGTCAATCACGCCCAAAGTGCCTTCCGAGACAACGTTGCCAAGTATGCCGGTTGAAAATGCAACAACCAACATTGCCATCGAGAAAAACGCCGCAACCGGAAACGAAAGAAAACTTGCTGCTGTCAAACCCAGCGTGGCCAGCAACGTCATCCAACAAAAGATTATGCCCAGGCCGCGCACGTAGTTGAGTGTAAAACCGCCTGCAGGGTAGAGCACTTCGATGCCGTCTTCGAGCGGGAACAGAAGTGCGGTGTTGTTCAGGTTTAAAAATGCGATCACAATCGTGCCGTTGTCGTCGAATAGGTTTGGGGGCAATTGAAACTCGTGGAATGTGTCTGGTGCAAGGCTCATGGGTTCGCTGCGCCAGATGTGTGTGGTGTCCGGCACACCGACCTGCCACAAACCGGTAAATGTACCCGAAGGACTGTACTCGGCGGTGTTGAATTTGATGCGCAAATACAGCGGTTTATCGCGCAGGAAATTCTTTGCCATGCCAAGGTTCACCTCCCAGGTCCGGTACGTGCCTGGGGGTACCAATTGGTATTCAGCCTTGACCTGCTCGCGTATCTGTTTGCGGACAAGCTCGAGGTCAAACTTTGTGATGGACGTTTGTTGAAGCCGCTCGCGCAGGAGCTGTTCGGTTTCAGCTTCAATCTCGGCTTCGTAAGTCGGCGGTTTGGCGGAGCCGCGGGCGACCAACACTTCATTGTGCAAAATTTCGCGCTGGTCAGGGGGCAGCCTGGCCGCACGCAACTGCAACAACACGTAAACGGCCGCTCCACTCAAGGCAAGCAAAACCGCATTAAGCGAGACGATCCCGAGCCATTTACCGAGCCAGACCTGCCAGCGTGCAACTGGTTTCACCGCCACAAGTTGCATCTGGCATTCTTCGATGTCACGTGCAAGTGTCCCACAAGCAAGCCACAGTGTGCACAGCCCGAGCAGGGCGGTAATCGAGGTGAGCGTGTAGGTGAGCAAAATTTGTGTGAACCCGCGCGCTGTGCCGTCGTCCTTGATCACAATCGGCAGGCAGACCACAACAACCAAAAGCAGCAACGAAACCACCACAAACAGCTTAAATCTTAAAGCTGCTTTCCAGGTCAGGCGCGCTATTGCAAACAACGGTTGCATACCCGGACCAGTCCGGCCTTGGCCGTTACCCACGTGATCGGGGGCTGCGCAAAAGCGCCAAAGCACGTGAAGCATCCCGACGCTCTGGGGATGCACCGTGCGTTGGCATCTCCCGAACACGCGCTGCGAGCGGATTACTGCCGGCAAGATGCCAACCACACGTCCAGCAGGGCATATTCTGGGATGCGCATGGGCGCCTTACGCGGCCTTCAAGTTGGCGACAAACCGATGGCAAAGGCGTAGCTGGACGATTTGTAACCGGCTTAGCACAACTGGTGGTGCGAGGTTCGACCTGCCTATGTGAGACTCGGGAGTGCACTTCAATACACCTGGAAATTGGCTCGGCCACGCGTCCGGTCATTGAGCTCGGGGCACACGCGTTTTGCGGGTTGCATGGCGGCCTTGCAATGTTCGAGGTGCGCGCGTTTGGGACGGTTGCGAAATGGTTTATAGCACGGATCATTTCTGTTTGCCAAGCAATCCAGCCAGTTTTTCGTCTGCCTTGGCCAGGTCAACCTGCTCTTTCTGTGGTTGATGCGCAGGTTGTGGCTGTGGCTGTGCCGGCTCGGCTGTTTTCGTGTAGGCTTCGAGTTTTTGTTCTGCAACTGTCTCAGGCGCTTGCGTTGGGGCGACCGGAATCGGGGGTGCTTGCTGTGTTTGTGGCAGCGCAAGGCGTTCGAGGATTTTGTCCGCAATCGGTTTCGCTTCGACCTCGGCACGAAGGTACTCGGCAATTCGATGGCCTGAGGTTGCCCCTGAAGTCTCTGCTGCGGCTGCGCGCGCACGTTCAACCACGCTCAGGAAAAAGCTCTCGAGGTTCTGTGTCGGGTTATCCAGCTTGACCTCGCCGGCAGGCACAAGTTGTGTAACTGCGCTCAAGATTCGTTCGAGCGATTCACGTGGCAAGACGGGCATTGTGATCCGAATACGGTCCGGGCGTGTGAGCAACTCTTGCAATGTGCCGATTGCCTGCACGCGTCCGCCATACAGGATCAGCACCCTGTCACACACGTCTTCGACATCGGCGAGCAGGTGACTGCTCAATATGACGGTTTTGCCGCGGCTTGCCAGGGTGCGTATGAGGTCTTTCATTTCGCGGCAACCGATCGGGTCAAGTCCGCTTGTCGGTTCATCAAGCAGTATGAGGTCTGGATCGTTGATTAGTGCCTGGGCCAGGCCGATTCGGCGCTGCATGCCTTTTGAGAACTCGCCGACCGGCCGTGTGCGTGTCTGGCTCAGCCCAACCATTTCGAGCAGTTGCTCGATGCGCCGCTGACGTTCGGCTGCGGGTAATCGGAACAAGTTACCGAAAAAGTCGAGTGTCTCGCGCGAGTCAAGATACCTGTACAGGTAAGATTCCTCAGGCAAATAACCAATACGCGATTTTGTTTCCACATGCCGCGGTGAGCGCCCGAACACTTCGATGTGGCCTTTGGTGGGGTGTAACAACCCGAGCAGCATTTTGATAATGGTTGTTTTGCCGGAACCGTTCGGGCCGAGCAGACCGAATACTTCGCCGCGGCGCACCTCGAAGTCAACATTGTCAACTGCGCGTGCCTTCGGTCTGCCCCAGAAATCCTTGAAAACCTTTGTCAGCCCGCGCACCGAAACCACAATATCGCCATCGGGTGTGGCCGAGCCGGATTGCGTTTGCTTTGTCAGGTCAGGGTTTTCCATCGCTTGGGACCAAAAAGATTGCCTTCAACACATTCGAGACATTGCATGTGGCTATGCCGGTTGAGGTTGCAGTTGACCTGCTGCACCATGCCGCTGACCGGGTGGTTTCGGCAGTTCGGCTGGCGCAGGTTGGAAATGCTCGAGTTCTTCGCCTTTGCGCACCAGACGCGCGCTGTTGAAGATCACAATCAACGAGCCGACGTTGTGGAGCACCGCAGCCACAATCGGGTTAAGGTACCCAAATGACGCAAGTGTCAGGCCGCCTATGATGAAAAACACGCCGAACAAGAAGTTCTGGTTGATCACGGCCCGTGTACTGCGCGACAGCTTCACAAGGAACGGCAACCGTTTCAGGTCATTGTTCATGAGCGCAATTGTGGCGGTGTGTATGGCGACCTCGCTGCCTGCTGCCCCCATTGCAATGCCCATGTCGCCCGCTGCAAGCGCAGGCGCGTCGTTGACACCGTCGCCAACAACGGCAACACGGTATCCTTTGGCCTTGAACCCGCGTACAAACTCGACCTTGTCTTGTGGCAGACAATCGCCCTTGGCTTCTTCGCACCCGATCTCGCGTGCGACGCGTGTTGTGACAGCCTGTCTATCGCCTGAAAACATTGCAATCCGGCGCACACCGGCCTGTTTAAGCTCTGCGAGCGCATCCTTTGCTTCAGGCCGTGTTTTGTCTTCGAGTCCGATCCAGCCGATGCACTTGCCATCGCGTGCAACGAAAATCAAACTCCACCCCTCGGCTTCATTGAGATCAACCGACTTCATCAGGTCGCCGTCCACGCCATTTTCCCTGAGCCACTGGGCGCGTCCGACCAAAACGGTCGAGCCGTTTACACGCGCTTTGACACCCAGACCTGCTGTTTCAGCAAAATCTTTCGGTTCGAGCAACGGCAGGCCAACCTCACCGGCCAGCGCAAGGAGCGCCTTAGCTGTGGGGTGGTTACTGTATTTTTCGGCTGAGGCGGCTATTCGCAACAGCTCGGCAGGTTTTGTATCCTGCGCGGGTGCAAGTCTGCTCACGGCAAGGTCACCCGTTGTGATAGTTCGCGTTTTGTCGAACACGAACGCATTTATGCGCGCTGCAAGCTCGATATCGGCAACGTTCTTGATCAATATGCCGAGTCGTGCCGCAGCAGATAACGCGGCGACCATGGCGGTTGGCGTAGCCAAAATGAACGCACACGGACACGCCACAACTAACACCGAAATCACACGGTTCAAATCTTTTGTGAACGCCCATACAAGCGCGCCAATCACAAGCACAAGCGGTGTGTAAAAACCCATGTATTGGTCAACGATTTTCATTATGGGCAGCTTTGTCCTTTGAGCTGCCAGGATCAGCTCGCGTACACGGCCAAGTGTTGTATCCGCCCCTGCGCGCGTTACCCTGACTTCGAGTGCGCCTGTGAGGTTTTGTGTACCTGCGAAAACCTCGTCACCGGGCTTTTTGTCAACGGGCAATGATTCACCCGTGATTGTTGCCTGGTTGAACGAGCCTTGCCCGCTTACAATCACACCGTCTGCAGGCACATTGTCACCGGGCCGGATACGGATCATGTCGCCCGGATTAAGCTGTGTGACGGGCACTTCTTCCTCCTGCCCATCGGGCAGGATACGACGCGCTTTTGTTGGTGTGATGCGGATCAACGACTCGATTGAAGCGCGTGCGCCTTCGGCTGTGCGCGTTTCAACGATCTCGCCCATCAGCATGAAAAACGCTACCACACCTGCAGTTTTGTAATCGCCTGAGGCAAATGCAGCAAGTACAGCTATGCTGACCAGCTCGTTTATGCTGAGAATACCACGCGCAACGTCTTTTATGCCGGTAAACACGATCGGGTAACCGAGGATCACCGCACCGATAAACGCGCTGATGCTCGAGGCTGTTTGGCCCTGCTCGAAAACCCAGTCAACGATGAACCCGTTGACCACAAAAATCACACCCACAAGCGTTTGCCAGAGTCGAATGGGCGCATGTTCATGATCGTGCTCGATGGTGCGGCCGCAGACCGAGCAAGCGCCCTCAGGCCCGAGGTGGTCATGTTCGTGCTCGGTAGCCAGCTCAGACCGACTTAAAAGACGCGTGATTCGCATATGCAATGTGATGGAAACGGTTGGGGGTAAAAGCGTTGAACTGTTGGACCGTTGAAGCGGTGAAACATTAAAACGTTGAAGCGTTGAAGCGTTAACACGTTAAAATGTTGAATCGTAGAAGCGTTGAATCGTTGAAGCGTTAAAGCGTTAAGTCGGGGTACTGCAGAACCGTTGGAACGGCTCGCTTTCACCGCTGAGTCGGCTTGAAACATTGTTGGCACGATGCAATTCATTGTTGTGTTGAGCTGCTTGTCTTTGGTTTGACCGGTTCACGACTTAACAATAACCGCAACTCACGCGATTTTCCATCGCCGCGTTCAGGCAGGAAAAATTTGTCCTGCACACTCGCCAGCATGCGCCCGACTGTCTCGGTAAGCAACTGCAGCTTGAACAGGTCAGGATTAAGCCTGTATTGTGGCAACAGTTTTTCGAACCGCTCAGCTTCAGCGGCAATTGTAGCGACTAGGTTCGTGCGGTCCGATTCAGCCGTATTAAGTATGCCTGCTGCATCTGCATTTGCCTTGCTCAGCACCTGGTTCTCGTAACTGCGCGCTTCATCGAGCAGTTTGGCGCGTGTGACCTCGGCCTGTAACACGCGATTGAACGCGTCGCGTACCTGGCGCGGCGGTCGGCTCTCGACATCACATTGTTCAACCACAACACCCAGGTCTTGCCGTGCAAGAAGCTGCTCGACACGTCCCCGCACGGCTTCTCTGAACCCGGCTATGTCGCGCACGATGATGTCGTCCACATTAAATCGTGCTGCCGTGTACAGCAGCGCGTTATCGAGTGCATGGACAATGTTAGATTCGGCATTTGCAAATCCGAACACGTACCTGATCGGGTCTGTGATCCGGTAATACAATACTGCGCGGCAGTGGACAATGTTCTGGTCGGCCGTCAATACGTATCCGTCTGCACCCGGCACAAGCCCCGCCCCAGCCGGCGGTTCGGTCCCGGCCAATTCCTGTTCCGGAGTGGTTGCATACCAGCCTGTGGTCGAGCGCACGGTCTGGATTTCGGTAATGGGCACCCGGCGCACTTCGTCAATCGGATACGGGAACGACCAGTGCAACCCCGGCCCGAGTAACGCTTTTTCACCTTCGCCCACCGGCCGGCCAAACCGCAAAATGATCGCGCGCTCTTGCGGGCCAACAGTGAAAAAGCCCGATGCAAAAAACGCCACCACAAGCCCTAGCATCACAAACTTGATCAGGCCGAAACTGCTGCGCAGTGCCTCGGCAAGCGCCTGTGAGCCGGCGTCTTCGGGTGTAACCGGCACCGGAACAGGTGGCTGGCGCTCAGGTTGATTTGTCTGTTGTGCCCCGTTCATACACCGTTATTTTTGGAGCTGATTGGTTTGCATGGCGCCCAGCAGGTCGAACGGGGGCGTCCGCTGGTCAAAGATCAATGTTGTGCGTTCCTTGAGGGACGCCTCCAATGCACTGAGTCTGAACATGAAATTCGCTAGCTCGGGATGTTGCTGGAACGTTGCAAGCGACTTGGCCGCCTCAGCTTCACCAAGACCGCGAATCCGAGTCGCTTCAGCCTCGGCACTTGCAAGCAATTCGGCTGCCTTACGTTCGGCAGCAGACTTAATTTTTGCAGCCTCGGCTTCACCTTCATTTTGGAACTTGCTGATCAGCACCTGGCGTTCAGATTGCATCCGATTGAACACCTCGGTCGTCACACTCTCGGGTAAACCGAGCTTTTTGAACCCGACAAACTCGATCTCAATCCCGTAGTTGTTGGCGGCGACTTGACTCTGGACGATTTGCAAAATCTCGCTTTCGATCTGGGTAAACTTGGCTTGAGCCTCGCTGGCTGAGACAAGGTCTGAAAGCGGATGACGGCCAATCACAGCACTTTTTGCAGTGCGGATCAAGCTGCGCAAGGCTTTCTCGGCCTCGGTTATCGAGCCGTTGGCAAATTTTGTAAAGAACGCCATCGGGTCGTTGATGCGCCACCCCATGTACACCATCGCAAGCAGATTAAAGTTATCGGCTGTGAGCACTTCATCAAACCTGTCATCCTCGAAATTCTGAATGCGTTGGTCGAACTTATAGACCTTCTGGATTGGCCACGGCCACTTCAAATACGGCCCGGGTTGGCTAATTGTGCGTGTCGGTTTGCCAAACGTTGTCACAACGCCAACCTCAGACTGACGCACCTGAAAGGTGAACAACAGTAAACAGAATATCACCAACAACAGCACGCCGACTGTGATTGAGAGCGGATTGCGTTTCATGGCTGTTACTTCGTTTTACCTTGATTGCGGAACGGTCAAATCTAGCAGGTCAGGCCGGATTTTGTCCTGTAAATCGAACTGGACGACGTCTTCGGTATTCGAGACGAGCAAGATGTATTTGCGCGCACCGGATACAGCGCGCACAAACGTCTCGAGATACTTGCGTTCGGTGTAAACCGACGGGGCGGCTTTCCATGCTGGTACCTGATTCGTGAAAAGCGCTGCCTGCGCAAGTGCGTTCAACTCGCGTTTCAACCTGTACGCTTCGGCCTCGTTAAGGAGCCGGAACCCACGTGCGTCTGCCAGTGCATTTGTTTTGATTGCGTCGGCGTGCGCAGCCAGGATTTTCGCCTGTTTCTGTTGGATTGCGCCGACAACCTTTTCGTAGTGCGGCGCAACCTGCACAGGCGGATGAACACCGTCCAGCCCGACAAACAATACTTTCACACCTAACCCACGGCTGTCTGCCGCCGCTTGAATACGCTCGCGCAGAACCTGTGCAGCGTCCCAGCGCCCGTGCGCCATCACTGCGCCAAGGTCAACACTGCTCAGATACCGCGTGATTTCGCGTGTTGCGATGTTCTCAAGCACCTTGGCCGGCGCAGCGTTGCTGTAAGCCCAGGCAAGCAGGTCAGTGATCTGGAATTGCACCGGGATATTAACCGCAAGCAAGCTCACAGGCGGACTGCGTTTGGGCGCGGCCGCATTGGTCCGTTCTGCCGGCGTGACAGCCGCCTGCTGTAATCCGCGCCCTGCCACAATAAAATTGTCTTCTTTGCCGTGACTGATTGTCCAAAGAACGGTCTTTGGCAGCTCTTTTTCTTTTTCGAGCGCCATGCCTACAGTAAAGCTCTGCACCTGCTCGGTGCGCTGTAGGTATGCCCTGTCAATCGGCCAGGGAAACTTGAGATGACCACCTGGCCCGAGAACTTGCCTGCCCGGCACAGGCTTGCCAAACCGCTCCAACAACGCTTCTTGACCAGGTTCAACAAAAACCACACAGGTCGAAAGCCATAAAACCGCCAGTTGTAACAACAGCAGTTTTGCAAACGCTTTTTCGAGGAACTTGTAAAACCATGTCTCTGAAACCTTGAACCCGAACTGGTAATCGAGTGCCTGGGCGGCAGTTGTCACAAGCCCCTCCGGTTGGGCGAGCAACCCGATCAACCGGCTTTCGTACACCGGGCGCGTGACCTGGCCTTTGACACGCGGGCGGTAAATCTCAAGAATCAGTGCTATGAGCGTTTCGGCTGCAATTACTCCCAGCAAAATGCACAACGCACGTGCAATGTAAAAATCCGTCCTGGGAAAACCGGCTTGACCTGCTGCAATTGCAGCGCCTACCGCAAATGTCAAATATGCCCCCAGCAACACGAACGATGCGCTCGGGCGCAACAGTGCGTTGTTTTCGAGCCGGGCAAGTGTGGCCGAAAACTTGCCCAAAAGGAAAAGCACAAGCGCAAACAACCCGAAAAATGCCATTGCCATGGTAGGCTGGCGCATTGGTGTTGGGGGTACCTTGCTCAACCACGCATTCAGCATGTACGCGCCGCCTGCCTCGAGCACGAAAAGCACAACGGTGAACCCGGGTACGAAATACCGCTCGAACTGCTCGCGTGCGCGCCGGGCAGGGAACAGCTCGGCTTCACCTGTCTCGAACAAGCTGGGGCCGATCCGTGTGCGTGTGAGTTCCTCGAATTCGAGTTTTTCGAGCTGCTCGCGTTCGGCTAGGCGCAACTGGAACCAGCTAATTATGGCCACAAGCAAGCCAAGCCCCATGTAAAAACTTGTGATCTGGCCGCTCAAACAGTTTGCGTGCCGTGCGGCTGCGTACCCTGCCACACCCACTGCAAGCATCGCCAGCAGGTTTACAACTGCATTTTTTTGTGCACTACGTTCCATTCGCTCAGCACAATCTCTCGAACCTCGCACAACGCCGTGCCGCGCCCGTTTTTTCCTCTGTACAACCCCGATGTTACTGTGCCTGACTCAACTCGCGTTCTTCAAACAGTACAACCGCAACGGCCAACGCAGCCGCAACATAACACAACATATAAACGGCTGCCTTTGCAACGTACTGCCATGGAAAACCGGTTTTGCCGGTCTCCAAAACGTCTGCCATCCAAAAAAGTTGCCAGTTCGGTGTCACTGTGTAAAGCACGCCGGCCAGGCGCGACCCGCCCATGCCGGCCCGTGTCATTGCGGCTTTGTCAGCCAGGCTAATACTGTCCTGCTCGATAGGTTCGAGCCTGCCCGAGTTGTCCTTGTCATACTTGGCCAGCATAGTTTTGAGCAAATTCTTTTGCTCGGGCGACCAACGCGTGCTCATCAGCTCGACGCGCAGGTCCTGTTGCCAAACCGGTTGCGCGCGTCGCCCGAAAAGGTAATCAGACATCAAGCCCACCAGGAAAAAAGCCGAACAAACCGCCAGGGTCGGTATCATGTCCAGCCGGGTCGAACAGGCCAATGCAAGTGCAGCCAGTATCCATACCGCAAACAGGATCAAGATTGCAGCCGGCACAAGCCGCCAATCAACCGTGGCAACCTCGCCCAAGCTCTGCATTTGCGTTGTGAACTGCACGATCACAAACGCAGCTATTGTGACCGTCACAACAAGCGCACCAACTGCCCCGCTGACAAACGGCCTGTGCAGAAAAAAATTCACAAATCCACCAAATGCATACGCAACAGCAACGGCAAGCGCAAATATGCCTACGGCAGCCAAATCGGTCTTGCCATAAGCGTCAAATGCCATCCGGCCTGCCACAAGCGCAGCCACAGCCGTCACGTACAACATCACTGTCAATGCGCCAATCACACCGATGTATTTCGCAATCAAAAATTGGGCGCGCCCAACAGGTTTCGACAGGACCGCCAGGGCTGTGCCAGACCGCAGTTCACGCGACAACGACGCCGAGGCGCTGAGCACCGCGCCCAACAAACCAGTCAGGAACATCACAGCCAATACACTGTTCTTGACCAGCTTCGGTTCATCACCAAACGCAAAGTAATACGGCGTAGCCAGAAAAATCTCGAACAACACCGCACTGGTCATCAACAGCAGGTACACCGGCTGCCTGACCAGCTCCATGAACGCATTTGCAGCTATGGCAACAATCTGCCGCATCCTTCAGCTCAGACACAGCTTATAGCCAAACCGTTGAATTGTAACGTAAGAAATAACCCGCATTGAGTGGGGTGCTGGCCGGTTCACAGTACCGCTCGCATACCGCTTGGCAGATTCAAAATAATTGGCGCGGAATCTCAGACCGGAAAAAACTGTGCCTCGGCTCTTGCGTTGGATGATTTTCACCCCTCACATAACTGCCCTGCAGTTACAATAGGTCCGCCCTTTCCCAGCACCAAACAGATTCGCAGCGTGGTCAAAAGGCCGAAATTCGTGGGTCGGTGCCTGGGACCCGGCCGTGCCCGTAAATTCCACACCCACTGGCACGCCCGAACTGCAAAGAAAACATACCAGATGTGCAACATCCAAAAAGACCACCGTGCGCCTGGGGTCTTGCCGGCTGACTTAAGCACTTTCACACACGCAAATAACCGGGCCACGTGGACCTCGCCACCCCAACTACTTCTCGTTTACCGTAAAGACGCGCAGACGCAGAGAGTCGGTAGGGCGCGCAGTCCACTGCGCGCCGGGGTTGCTCATGCAGACCCAGCTTCTCGACCTGAATCTGGTTTTTCCGCGCTCTTACGGGCGCGGCTACGAGCCGCTGGTCTGTTAGTGCGGGAAGCACGCTGTTGGTTCTGGATGCGGCGGGCAGAGGACTGCCAGCCCTACCGCAGATCAGGTTTTGTCGAAACGGCGCGCGCCCCGCCGGGGCGCAGTAAATTCTGCATTGAAGAGCAACGCTTCGTCAGGGCCGGCTTCTGTGCGCGCTCGGGCTATACCAAACTTTGCACCACGTGGAAGTCATCAATCAATCGAACCGAAAGGGGTGCTGGAGCACCGCGCTCCAAAAACTTTTCCTCCAATCCTTCACAGTAGAAGCATAGAGAGTAAGGTAGGGCGCGTCCCGCATGTGCGGGAC
>Ga0315298_1003570_pt1 | contig 24568 bp, 22 predicted proteins | sample WHS_1_MG_FD_203077 | JGI IMG/M metagenome (GOLD analysis project Ga0315298, IMG submission 203077) | Extremophilic microbial mat communities from Washburn Hot Springs, YNP, Wyoming, USA - WHS_1_MG | ecosystem: Environmental > Aquatic > Thermal springs > Hot (42-90C) | place: USA: Wyoming...
CCAATCGAAGCCAAACAGTGCATTGGCGTTGTTCCAGAAGTTTCAAACGCTTACATAGACCTTACCGCATGGGAAAACCTCATGTTAATAGGCAAACTTTACGGCGTCCCAACATATGGGCTTCAAGAAAACGCCACCAAACTTTTGAAAGAGTTCGGGTTATACGAAGTTAAGGATAAGCTTGTAAGAGGCTTCTCAAAGGGAATGAAACAAAAGCTCCTATTATGCATGGCTTTAGTTAACGACCCGGAAGTGCTTTTCCTCGACGAGCCAACATCTGGGCTTGACGTTGAAAGTGCAAGACTTCTAAGAGAAAAAATCACACAATACAATAAGGAGGGAAAGACTGTTTTCCTTTCAACCCACAACATGGAAGAAGCAAACCAACTATGCCACAGAACAGCAATAATAAATCATGGAAAAATAGCGGCAATAGATACACCTGAAAACCTCAGGGCTCAAAGCATGGAACTCCAATACATTGAAGTTCTCTTTGATAGAAACGTGACCATACACGAAATTTCAAAACATCCAAGCGTAAGCAAGGCTTCACCAGCAGGAAATAAAGTTCGAATTTACACGGCAAATCCATCGAGCGTAATCGAGTTTCTAGTAGATTTTGCAAAGCAAAATGGCACACGCATCTTAAGCTTAAACACCATGATGCCCTCGCTGGAAGATGTCTTCTTAAAGCTCATAAAAGAAAAGGAGGCTTCTCCAAAATGAGCCAATTTAACGAGCAAATTAGGCGTTCTCTGGTTATTGCGAAAAAGAACATCAAAATTTATTATTCAAAAGGACCAGTTATAATCTTTGGGTTGGTTTTTCCGCTGTTTTTGGCTCTGGCTTACGTTATAGGAAGAAACATAGCGTTGAAAGAGGTTTTGCCCGGAATAATCGCCATGACAACATTTTTTACTGCCACGTCGGTTGGTCCTTCAATCGTTCCTTGGGAAACCCGTTCAAAAACCCTTGAGAGGCTTCTATGTTGTCCCATCGCTTTTTGGTCGATTATTTTAGGCGATATGCTGTCATCCTTCCTTTTTGGACTTGTCATATCGGCGATTCCACTTCTGCTAACCTTAGCATTCAATGTGGAACTGTTAAACTTTGCAGCATTGTTCCTTGGCTTGATTATTGCAAACTTGTGCTTCTCTGCCCTAAGTGTCCTTCTTTCAGCTTATCCGCCCACAGACATCCCAGCAACATCCATGATGTTATCACCCCTAGTCAAGTTCCCGCTGGTCTTCGTAAGCGGCGTCTTCATACCAGTAGAGCAACTGCCAGAATGGGGAAGAATAGTTGCCTCCTTCTCACCGTTAACATATTTCGCAGATTTGACTAGACAGTTCATTTTAAACGCTGGATTTTATCCGCTGGCAGTGGACTTCGTAATGACTGTGATTTTTACAATTGTCTTCCTGTTTGCAGCTGTAAAACTACATGAAAAAACACTGACAAAGAGAATAAGTTGAAAAGGCACGCTGAAGCGCATGTTACATGAAAAATTTTAATTACAAGAAGGGCACATAACATTTTATTTAGACATGAAAGTTTGAGGGAATGAAAGTTTTGGCCTCCAAAAAATTGTTGGAAATGTTGAATCAAGCAATCGCTAACGAAATGCAGGTTTCCATACAGTACATGTGGCAACACGTTCAATGGATTGGAGTTAAAGGCTTCGCTATCCAAGAAGAGTTAAAAGCCATTGCAATAACCGAGATGAAGCATGCTGAAGCGATCGCAGAACGCCTCTTTTACTTGGGTGACACACCTACAACAAAGCCGACAGAAATTGTTGTTGGCAAAACACTTAAAGAAATGATAGAACGCGACGTGAAGGATGAAGAAAACGCGATAAAACTTTACAAACAAATAATAGCGCAAGCCCGAAGTGAAAAAGACGAAACAACCGAAATTTTGTTCATGAACATCTTAAAGGATGAAGAAGAACACCACGACACTTTCACAACTCTGCTTGAGGAAATATAAAAGACACCCTGATCGTCCCTCTTTTTATAAAATTAATGTAATGTGGAGTATTGCAAACTGAACATGGAAGAATACACCTGTAAAAGAAAATTCGAGAAAACAACAGAACCAGAAGGAGAGTTAAAAATAGGTAGTGGAAACATTTACGTGATTCAGAAACATGCTGCAACGCATTTGCACTATGATCTTCGCCTCGAAATGGACGGCGTACTAAAAAGCTGGGCAATTCCAAAAGAACCACCGACAGCAACCGGCGTTAAACGTTTAGCTGTACAAGTTGAAGACCACCCAGTTGATTATGCCAATTTCGAAGGCGTAATCCCGGAAGGAGAATACGGCGCTGGAACTGTTGAAATATAGGATAAAGGCTTCTATAATTTAATAGACCGCAAGGAAAACAAGCTTGTCGTTGAAATTCACGGCGAAAAGCTAAAAGGAACATACGTTCTCGTCAAATTCAAAAATAAGAAAAATTGGCTTTTCTTGAAGAAAAGCTAACATGTTTACCGAATTTTATCGCGTTATTCTTCTTCGTCGGTTTCTGCCTCTTCTCCAACAACTTTGGCTTCGGCGAACCTTCTGCTTATCCTCGTTATCCTTACTTTAACATGATCTCCTGGTTTAGTGTTCGGTATGAAAGTGACTAAACCTTGGATTCTAGCTATGCCTTCTCCTCTGCGACTCGTCTCTTTTACGTCAACCTCGTATTCTTTTCCAATTTCCACCGGTTTTGGAGCAAATCCTTCTCTTCCACCGAAGCCTCTTCTCTCTCCCATGCGTTTTCACCTCTTCTTCAGTTAATTTAGTTTTCTTATTCCGCGGACGGTTCAACAGTCAGTGTTCCGTACTTCCCGACATTCAGCTGGATTTCGCCCCTAAAGCTTGTCACGTAACCGTTTTCAACTCTGATCGTGTCGTTTACGTTCACTTGGTTTATTTGTTCGTTCCACAACGTCAGCTTTATTGTTCCAGTTTCATCGGCGATTATTGCGGTTGCAACTCTGTGGGTTTCGTCTTTGAACCTCGCCAGCACCTCGCGTTGGTCGGATTTTTCCAGAACCTTGGCTTTTATGCTGACACGCTTCATTCCATTTCTTAATTCCTTTATCTTCAACTGGTTGATCACCTGCTAGGCTATTTTCTCCGCGACAGCAAACTTTTCTCCAACAGATAAAATTCGGACTTTAACGCGTTCACCTACCTTAACGTTTGGGACAAAAATCAGAAAGCTTTGAATTCGAGCTATGCCGTCTCCTCTGCTCCCAATGTCGTCTATGACAACCTCCAGTTCCTGATTTTCCCTCACTGGTCTCGGGGCAAAAAAGGGTCTACCCGCACGGAACCTTCTCTGACTTCCAAACCTTCTAGGTTTTCTTTTGGCATTTCTTGTTTTTTCTGGCAGCCTTCTTGGCATATAGTGTTGTCGTCCTTATCGCGGAACCAGCCTACAACCGCAAAACTCACATGTCACTTTGACACTGAGCTTTTTGGCAGAGGCTAGTTATATGCGAAAACAGCGCCCGCGCATATAAATCTTGCTAATCATACATTAACGTTTACTCTAAAGGTTTTATGAAATAACGTATATAGGATTGCGCAACATTTGCTATGTTGCCGAAATAAAACATGAGGATTAAGCTTGGATAAACTAGCGCCTACTGAGCCCATAATCAAACTTATTGATGTATACAAGGAGTATAAAGTTGGCGGCATTTCCACTCTGGCTCTAAAAAATATAAACTTCACAATACACAAAGGAGACCTTATCGCAATAATGGGTCCTTCAGGCTCTGGAAAAACGACATTACTTAACATGATAGGGCTTCTTGACAGGCCAACTAAGGGAACAGTTTTTTTCGACGGGTTCAATGTTTCAAAGCTTAATGATAAAATTCTTGCAAATTTACGGAACACTAGGCTAGGTTTCGTATTCCAAACGTTCAACCTTGTTAATAGACTAACTGTTTTTGAAAACATAGAGTTACCTCTCATACCAAAGGGAATTCCGCGCAGAGTCAGAGCTGAAATGGTTAAAGAAGCGTTAGCCAAGGCTGGTGGTGATGAAAAGTGGCTTCCTAAAAAGCCAACTCAGCTTTCTGGTGGGGAACAACAACGTGTGGCAATTGCAAGAGCCATCGTTGGAAAACCCGTCGTTGTGCTGGCGGACGAGCCTACTGGCAATTTAGATAGGTCCTCAGCTAAGGTTGTGGTTGAGACTTTTCTAAATTTAAACAAGGAAGGGCATACGGTGGTGGTTGTAACGCATGATCCGGAAGTGGCTAACTGCATGGAAAAAATATATGTCATCAGAGACGGAGAGATAATAGGAGAATTCATGCCTAATAAGGAAGAGTCGCTTATAAATAAGGCGTAAAATCCATTAAGAGAGTGTGACAGCATGAAAAGGTTAAAGAAAAGCTTAACCTTCATATTGGTCTTTACTCTAGTATTGCAGCACGCATCCCTGTTCACGAATAGAACTTTCGGGGAAATAGAAGATTTTCGCATAGTGTACTTTAATGTAAGGTCTTCGGCTGACACGGCGGAAGTGTATCCGGGCAGCAAAAGAGTCGATTTAAAGGTTGAAGCAGTCTACCAGAACAGCATCCCAGCCCAAAACGTGGTTGGATGGCTTAATACAACCGTTGAGGGCATCGGTTTCAGTTCTGGGAGCGGTTCATGCTCCCCAGCGCGGTTGCTTAATGGAAGCGTTACTGAAAATATTAGCATTAACACCTATGTCACGTTTGAATATTTACTTGACATTTCAGACTCGGTGGAACCAAAGGAGTATGAGTTGGAACTTAACATAACCTACATAAAAGAAGGCAACACTGCATTTGAAGCACATACAATAACCTTAACGGTTTCGCCTTATCCCCAGATTTCTCTAAGGGTTGTGGATGCCTATTTTTCTCCAGCTTCTTATCCAGGATCTGTTGACACAAATCTTTACGTGATTTTAGAGAATAACGGCAGCAGCACTATAAACTCGGCAAACTTTAACGTTACACTTCCAGAAAGATTCACTATTGAAAATCCGCGGGCAAGCACTGGACTTGTTAACAGGGGAGATCGTTTCACTTTAACCTTTACGGGAATCTCCATACCAGTAAACACCTCCGTGGGAACATATAACGCAACTGTTTATGCTGACTGCAGCGCAAGAACAGAGGATGGGGTAGCCTACAGCAACTCCACGTTATTAAATGTCCCATTGGAAGTGGAAAGCCCGCCTCCAGAAGAGCCGATTATGGTGGCGTCTGTAAACACGCTCTACAATGGGGCTCCAGCTCCACTGCTTCCATCCGCGAGAGGCGTTGTTTTGAGGATTTACCTTATAAACAGGCTTCCGGACACCATAAGCGCCATGGCTGTAAACGTTACGCTTCCAGATGGGATGCTGGTTAGAGCTGTTTCCGGAACATACATCAACGGGATGGCGCCGGGCGGCACATGTTTTGTAGACTTAACGGTTGACGTTGACCCCGAAATAGATTTGAAAAGGTACGTGGGAGAGTTGAATATAACCTATCTCAGGATTGTGTCAGGGTCTTCTTTCCTCATGAACCAAACTGTGCAATTTCCGATAAACGTTGAAAGCGCAAACAGCCACATGTCAGAGCTGTCGTTCGTCACGGCTTATTGGGGTTATCCAGATCCAACGCCAGTTTATTCCACTTCGCGGTATGCGCCGTTGACGATTAGGCTTATCAACAATGGGCGATACGATGTTCAGGGAGTTGTCATAAACGCTTCGTCACAACATCTTATACCCATAAAAGACTCGGAGGCATGCGCTACAACAGTTGTCGGTGGAGGGTACTGCACGGCAACACTATACTTTGACATTAATACAACAGCCCCAAATGTCCCAGTGGAAATTTTCGTCAACTACATGTTCACAGAGTTCGGAACACATATCAATGTTGTTAGAAATTTCACAGCATCTTTGCCAGTTGAAAGCTACCCAGCCTCAGAAAGCATCTTTTCCCTTGTTAGCTCCGGATGGCAAAACAATATAAACGTTTTCCCAAAAACCGCCAACGCCACATACCAAATAACATTGGCAAATAGAGCACCTTACTCAATAAGCGGAATAAACCTTACCCTGAAACTTCCAGCCGGCATATCCTCGAAGGGGCTGAGCGAGGCAACCGCATACACTGACGGACCCGTCAGAAGTTTAGCCACTTTTACATCTTCGTTTATGATTTCAGTAGATGACGTGCTTCCAGCAAGCTACAACGCAACTCTAATTGTTGACTGCATACTGCTTTCTGGTGGACCCGGCGTTAGACGAATTGAGAAGTTCACGGTGCAAATAGGCGTTAATGATGATACTGCTGCCTTGGAGCTTGTGAGTTCTAGATGGTATGAGGGTTCCGTGGGGCCGAACACATACGGCGCCCACCTTGTAATGCTTGTAAGAAACGTTTATGTAGATGGTTTAAGGGGCGCGGTGCTTGAAATAGACTTACCCGAAGAAATCCGTAATTCTGAGGACAACTCCAGCCACGTTAAAGCCACACCCTTATCAGTGCAGTTACCACAGCCGCTGCAAGCGCAGAACCTTGCCGAAATCTTAAGTGCCTTCCTAAGCGCCCAGCAAGCAAGTCCAGCTCAGGTTTACGATAGGGGAGACATCCTAACCTTCGCAGTAAGCCTCAACTTGTTCGATGTTGAAGTGGGAAATTACACGCTTCACGGATGGCTTTCATACATTGACGCGTGGGGTGGCAATAGAGAAATCCAGCTGACAATTCCAGTGGCCGTGCTTGGAAGAGCTGGATATATCGAAATAGCCATTGATAAAAGCTTAAGCGTGAGAAGCCGCTACGTCAACACTTCGCTTACAATAATAAACCATGGAAGTTCCCCATTATACGACGCCTACATAGTGGTTTCGCCTTACCAGGGAACACCAATATTGATAGCCTCTCCAGCGGTGAACTATGTCGAAAAAATAGACCCCGAAGAAGAGCACACAATACCGATAGCATTGGCGTACAACCCCCTTGGCTTCTACTCTCAAACCGGAACCGCATCATCCATAACATACGGGCCTGTCCCCTTCATGGTTTCAGTTTTCTACAGAGACGCGGGCGGTTATTCTCAAACATTCAATAATTCAGTAACAGTAACTGTTGAGCCCTTCATAGAACTCTTATTAAGGAACATTAGAGCAACGGGAACAAACTCGTCCTCAACAGTTACGGGAATAATCGTTAACTACGGCTCTTCAACAGCCTACCGCGTTGAGACAGAGCTGAAAATTGGAGACACCGTGCAATCCTCGTTTATAGGTGACATCGACCCAGGCTCAGAGGTTGCCTTCCGAGTGGACATAAATAAATATAATGACACTGCTCTTCTGACGGTAAGATACTACAACGTTTTCAATGAGAAGGACTCAAAAGAAGTGAACGTCAGCATAACATTGCAGGAAGAAGCTACGCCTCCGCCGATCCAAGCTGAAGAATGGCCTATTGAAAGATGGGTTATTGTGGCCGGCGTGATTGTCTTTCTAGCGATAGCGACTGTGATGATTTATAAAATGATGAAGAAGTCGAAGTCGACGGTAAACCCCTAAAGCCCAACACGAGGCTTTAAAATGCTTGTGGATTTTGTAAGATTGTCGCTGAAGGCTCTGAGCGAAAGGAGAACCAGGGCAACCCTAACGATAGTAGGTATAGCCATAGGTCCTCTAATCCTCGTCATGATGAATTCGGTTGTTGGAAGCTACTCAAACTATATAGTGGAAAGAGTCACATCTCTGGGGCAGAACGCCATAGCAATTTTCCCAACAGAAAACTACCAGCTTGAAGAGGAAGACTTAAACTACATAAGAACGATTTCCGCTGTTGCAAGGGCTGAACCCTTTTACAACACACAGGGAATTCTGAAAAGAGGCAACGAAGAGCTCAAGTTGTCAATTTTTTCAGTAGATTATAGTTTACTCTTTGAGGCAATAGGCAGCTTGGAAATCGGTGAAGGGTCCATTCCATCGGAATCCAATGTAATTTACACCATAATAGGCAGAAAAATAGCCTACAAGGACAATGAAAAATATTTCCAGCTGGAAAGTGTTCTGACGTTAACCGTGCCGAAGATTGAAGGCGGAAAAATAACCGGCAAGAAAACCGTTAACGTGGTTGTAGGCGCCATCCTTAAGGAGTACGGCGGCGCTTTAATCGTTGACCCAGATTTAACAATTTTTACATGTTTTGAAGCTGGCAAAAGGCTTTTAGGATTAAGCAAGTGGTCTGGAATACTTGTTTTGGTTAACGACCCCGCAAATGTAAAACATACGGTTTCAACCTTGAGGCAGCATTATGAAGAGAAGGTCCAGATAATAGCCTTCAGTTTGATAGCTGAGGCTATTTCAAGCGTAACTGGAGCGATAAACTTCATAAACTTTTCAACATCCCTTTCGGCTTTCGCCGTCGCAATTGCAGGAGTTGCGGCCACGATGATAACATCCGTTATGGAACGCACCAGGGAAATAGGTGTTATGAAAGCTATAGGTTACACTAACTCGCAAATACTTTTATTAATATTGATGGAATCAATAGTGATGAGTTTGGTTGGAGGAACCGTTGGAATATCAATAGGTGTGGTGGGTGCCTACATCCTCGCGTCAAGAGGTTTCACAATCGGAGGAATAGGTGAGAGTGGAATCACCCTACAACTAAACCCGTTAATAACCCCATCCTTGATAGTTCAAACGCTTGTTCTCACGATGCTGATAGGCCTCATGGGTGGAGCATTGCCAGCGCATAGGGCATCTAAAATTCCTCCTGTTGTAGCTTTGAGATACGAGTAAATACGCCAAAAGATGAGCTTAAGCTCCAACTAAAAAGCCTTCTACAAACGTTGTAGCAAAATAAGCCACAACAGCGATAAGGAAGCTTTTTGTCCATGAAAACTCGGTTGTCGAGTGAACTGCAAGGGCGCATAAAACTATAGTCCATATGAGCACGGCTATTTGGACATAACCGTAAATTTGGTTTACAAGCCATGTTTCTTTCAGGATCTTGTTGTAGGCATTTTCGCTTTCGCCTTCAACTCCGCCTATAAGCTCGAAAGGGTAGCGGATGGTTGACAAAGTTGAAAATGTTGCAGCGTTTATTACGGCTTGCACAAACATGGTTATCAGTGCGAAACCGACCAAAATTAGAATAACCCTCCAAACAGTGTTAGCCTTAAACGCCCTAGTCATAATGTAGATTATTCCACCTAGTAAAACCCACTTGACAACGAACTGCATAAACGTATAAACTGAAAAGTTAACCGCATAACTCACAACATTCTCCACAGCTGGCTTAAAAACACCTCCGAAGAAGAGTCCGTCAACCAAAACAGTTATGTTTGAACTTTCGGACCATATGATACTTAACCCTAAGCCCGTAATGTTCTCCCAGTCTGCAGCGGTTCCTATTTCGGTCCAGTTTTGGTTTGCAAGAGGAATTGTTAGGTTGTTCCAGACGTTAACTGTGAAGTTGGAAAGGTTTTCTGTAAGATTGTAGTAGAAATAATCTGATGGATTTGAATAGAGGTAGATGGTGACATTTTCAGGAATGTCATCTGGACTTATCCATTTTATCCTCAAATAAAGGTTCTTGTAGCCGCTAGGATCCGAAGAGCAGTTTACAGGTCCAATATTATGTAACTGCATGGAGATTTCATTGCTGTTTATTGCTGAGAATTCTATACTTCTGTTTCCGTAAATGCTTCCTTGTATGTAGTCCGTATAATTTTCTGTAGGTCCCCGTCCGCTGGTTGTCCACAATTTTGCGTTCTCAGTCCACTCATCCAATTGTTTTGACGTTGGCAGAGTGTCTTCCACAAAAGTCTTACTCATAAGAGTGCACATAGAACCCACGTTTGCGGCTGCGAAAAGAATCATTACTAGAACCGGTCCGAAGTATTTTGGGTTTTGGGCTATTTCCTTAAATGCCTTGTGGGGCGCATATATTACTTTGAATATTCCGTAGGCGAACAATTCTTTGCTCCGTCCGTAAATGGTTCTTACTGGTTTATTAAGGATTTGCTACAAACCGAGTTTTAACCGCCTATAAGTTGTGTAGTCAACATACTCAAGGAAGCGATTTTCCGCTTGATACCTGACAGTCATTTTTTGGCGTTTTCGCTTGTCAAGTATTTGGCTTGTTGTTATAAGCGAGTAAGCGTCGCTTCCAGCCCCAGAACCATAGCTGACAATTAAAATGCGTTCTTCAGGCTTTGCTACATCCAAAACTGCAGCTAAACCCAGCGGCGAAGAACCTGAGTAAGTGTTGCCGAACTTGGCTACTTGAAGCGAAGGTAAATACTGCTCCTCCTTGAACCCAAGTTCCTTTGCAACCTTCACCGGAAACTGGACATTAGGTTGGTGGGCGACAAAGTAGTTGATGTCGCTTGGTTTTAGGTTAAGTCTTTCCATCAATCTTCTGGCAGCCTTCTTAATATGTTTGAAGTAGGCGGGATCCCCGGTAAACCTTCCACCATGCATAGGGTACGGTTCGCCGTCGCGGCGCCAAAAATCAGGCGTGTCCGAAGTGCAGGAGTACCAACCTTCAATTTCGGCTATAACATCGTGCTTTCCGAAAATGTAGGCGCATCCGCCGAAACCAACGAAGAGGTCGAGTTCTCCGCCTGGACAGTCTCTGGGCGCTGCTTGTGAATTGTCTGCACCTATAACCATGGTGTATTGAATGTTTGATTTAGGATAGTTGACAAGCGATGCCGCATCCTTAAACATACTTGTCGCAGCCTTACATGCAAACTCTGTGTCTACAGCGTCAACGCCTTGCACATCTTCATCAGCCTCTCCAAGCTGCAGAACTTGTGCAACCTTCGAGGCTATAGGTTTGACAGCATAGGGATTCGACTCTGAACCCGCGTAAACCTTGCCTATAAGGGAGCAACCGACTCCAGAGTGTATTAGCGCCAGTTTTCCAGCCTCAACGGCAGCAGTTATGGCGTCCTCATCTATGAATGGAACTGAACGCTCTATCCCGCCTTCCCTTATCCTAAATCTCGAAGTATAGAAACCATAGCCAACAATTCCGGGTGCATCATACTCCTTATTCGGTTTGACAACATTGTAATTTTGATGCAGATAAAACTCGTCTGCGAAAGTAAAAGTCAAAGAGATTGTTGGGATTACATCGCTTTTATCAACAGAATAACGTCTCCTAAATCTTGGAATAACCTCTCTTCCTTCTAGCGATGAAAAGTCAATTTGCTCGTCCTTCATTATTATCTTGTCAGTCAGCCTTCCAGGAACTCTTATTTTCCCGTTGTGAAAGGAGACTATTCCATAGATGAAGCTGCCTAGTTTTCTGAACTTGTTTGTTGGTTCGCTAATTAGGGTGCATATTTCAAGTTTCCCTTTCTCATAGAAAAGGTCTATTTCAGCCATTTTCCCAAAGCTTTTCCTTCCGCATCGCCCACAGTAATCTCTAACTTCAAAATACTCTTTACCGCATAGTTGACAGCGGCTTCCTCGAAGTCTGTCTCCAAGGTAGGAGACTCTTCTTTCTATTGGTTCGCTACTCGTTTCTAATCCCTCCCAAAAATATGGACGTAACCTTTTGTTCCAAAACCTTCAAGCTCCAGCACACACCCGTATTTCAGCTCACCGTTGTTTCTGACTTGCCGCTCTCCAGCTTCACCTCTAAGCTGTTTGAAAACCTCGAACGTTTGGGCGCCGCCAGTTGCGCCTAGAGGATTCCCGTCAGCTTTTAATCCTCCATTCATGTTTACAAACAGTTTTTTCCCATCTATCTCGTAATAGCCCTTATAGTCCTCGCAGCTTTCATACACGTTTAACCATGCTTTTCCTTGTTGACAAAAGCCTAAATCCTCGAGAGATACCATCTCCATGACTGATGACTGATCATAAAGCTCAACAATCTGTATATCCCATAGATTTATTCCAGCCGTTTTTAGGGCGTTTTTCATTGCCACTTTGCTTACGAGAAAATGCGTTAGGTTTTCCCTAGCTGGGAATGTTAAATAGTCTGTTGCTGAAGCGCTGCCAAGGATGTAAACTGGTTTGTCTGTGAATTTTTCTGCATAATCTTCGCTTGTGAGAATTACGACCGCTGCCCCGTCAGAAATTGGAGCATAGTCATAAAGCCCGAGAGGTCTCCTAGCTTCTTTTCTTGCGTTTACAACTTGTTCCACGGTTATCTTTCGCGGGTATTGGGCGTACTCGTTTTTTGTTGCGTTTAAATGGTTTTTAACAGGAATATGGGCCAGAGCGATGTAAAGTTTTTCAAGGTCTTCACCTTTTATGCTGTATCGTTTTATGTAAGCCCTAAGCATAAGTTCATGATTCGCTTCTGGAGTGCCCCCCGCATAATAGCTCCACGGATCTTCTAAAAGCATGAGGTCATCGCGGATTTTGTCCCAGCGGTCCGTCATCTTTTCTATTCCGCCGACCAAAACAACATTGTATTTCCCAGCTAGGATGGCGTTGCAAGCGTTTAGAAGGGCTGAGCTGAAGGAGCGGGTTGCTTCCATTGGAACGTGAAGTTCTGTGAGTTCTGAAAGGAAACCTTCCTCTAACCCGAGTTTGTTTGTTATTGGGAGAAAGTAGTCTGATAGGTAGCAGGCTTCAAGGTCTTTACGTTCCACATTCGCTTCTGCGGAAGCCTTAATCCAAGCCTCTTCGATAAGCTTTTCTGGTTCCTTCTCATAGTGTTCTCCGAACGCGGTTCTTCCAGCCGCAACTATTGCAGGGCGACTTTTCATCAAACTACACCATTTATTGCCAATTAGCAAATATCCCTTCCACCATGACTTTTAAGTGTTTGCCATCTCTAAGTTTTCAAATGATTCATAAAAAATGCAGATAAACATATATGAGGCAACAAAAGGGTGGAATCATGAGCGAAAAAAAGGAAAAATATCGTTTAATCGTAACCGTTAACGCGATACGCGGAAACTGTCCAGTCTTTAAGGTTGGAGATAAAATCGTTATAGAATCGCCTAAAATAGTTGTAAAGGAAACGGACAACTTTTGCATCCACGCTTTTGGTTGTATGCTCTCCATGATTATTCCACTAAGCTACGGCATAAGCTTCAAACAACTGGGCTTGGTAAAAGAGGAAGATGAAAAAGGCTATGTACAATGTTTAGACCCAGGAAAACCATACACAGACGGCGGAACCGTCCTCTTTGAGATAAAACGCGAAAAGATAGCCTCATAAAGCTTTTATTTTGCCCCTCAGCAATATGGCAAGTATTAGGCGATTAAAATGTTTAGGGCATATTTATTTCAGACATTGTTTACACTGTTACAGAAAGCCAACGGAAGAGGATTATGGGAACACATCCCAGAAGCACTGCGGCTAGTTTTCTTTTTAGCTTGGTTTTTCATTGAGCTTTTTGTCATGGCTGGAGTTTTCTACATCGCTGGGTTGATTGTGGTAGGAGGAAAACGCGCCCGTTTTTCAGATGCCTTTATAATTTCTCTTGTAGGAACAGTTTTGTCAACACTGTTTTACCTTTTCATACCCTATAGATTAATCGCCCTGCTTATCAGCCTATTCACCTGGCTTCTTTTAATAAAGCGTCTCTACGAAACAGGTTGGCTAGGCGCCATTGCCGTTGGCATACTGGCGGTAATAGTTTACTTTGTAGTGCTAGTTCTTCTAGCGTTCATTATCCTTGGCATTCACGTAATTGAAAACCTTCTCCCTCTCATGGTTCTAGCGTTCTAGGGGCTATTGTGATTGCTTAACGAGAGAAAACGCACAGTTTTGTAGGTTTAGCCTTCCTATTTTTCCTCACAGTTTCTTCGGTTAAAACACCCTCTTCTTCAACATCGTAGCAACATTTTTCAAAACCTACTTTTGCGGTCGCCATGTTCTTCGTACACAACATGATTGTAGTCTACCTAATCATGTTGGGCATGACCTTATACGTTCATCTACTGCTCGCAAACTTCTTCAAAAGAGAAAAGTACAGGAATATCGTTTTTGAACACCCGCGAATCTTTGCATTAGTTTTCGCTGTAATCATTGTTTTCCTGAGTATTCGATGTGGAGGAAGCCTCTGGGGAGGGATAAAAATCGAAGCTCTGCCTTTAATATTGTTCATGAGCACGCCAGTTGGCATTATTGAGGGTTACGGCTTACTTAACAATAAAAAAGACGCAGAGTCGAGAAATCCCATTAAAAGACCTCATATACATTTACGGCATTTTTCCTAAATGCTGCTATAATGGAAGTGAACTTCATAAACCTCTTAAAATGAGTTTTAATGGGTTGAATCCTAAAAACGTTTATTCCACAACCTTCAATCTATTATTCAGTTGAGGAGCGATTACAAATGAGGTTGTTCCATTACGCGTCGGACGAGGAGATAAAAAAAGGCGAAACAACAGACATATACTTTGTAAGAACAAAGCAAGTTATCGAAGCAAAAGGTTTGAGCCAAACGCTTGCAATAGCAGATGTAACCTCCGGTAAGCTTCCAAACGGATGGCCTTGGGGGATTTTATGTGGAATTGAGGAGGTAGCTCACCTTTTTGAAGACGTGGCTGTTGACGTTTATGCTATGCCCGAGGGAAGCGTGTTTTATCATGAAGACTACCGAGGAATAAGGGAGCCGGTTATGCGCATAGAAGGCGCTTACGGCGAATACTGCATTTATGAAACTCCCATGCTGGGTTTACTATGTCAAGCTTCGGGCATAGCCACACGTTCAGCGAGACTGCGGAAAATCGCGGGAGATAAAACTTTAATTTCATTCGGGATTCGCCGAATGCACCCTACACTGTCGCCGATGATTGACCGCGCAAGCTACATAGGCGGTTTTGACGGAGTTTCCAGCCTAAGTGGAGCGAAGCTTTTAGGTGTTCAGCCCACTGGAACTATGCCCCACGCCCTCATAATAGTTTTCGGAGACCAAGTTAAGGCGTGGAAAGCCTTCGACGAAGTTATTTCGCCAGAAGTTCCGAGAATCGCTTTGGTCGACACTTATTTTGACGAGAAAATGGAGGCTGTGATGGCTGCTGAAGCCCTAAAAGAACGCTTGTACGGTGTTCGCCTTGACACCCCAGCTTCAAGAAAAGGAGATTTTACTGAAATCATCCGCGAAGTGAGATGGGAGCTTGACATAAGAGGCTTTAACCGCGTGAAAATCTTTGTTTCCGGGGGTGTAAACGAGGAGAACATTAAGGAGCTAAGCGACGCTGGAGCGGACGGTTTTGGGATTGGCACTTCTGTCAGCAACGCGCCTACAATAGACTTTGCCATGGACATAGTGGAAATCGACGGCAAGTTATGCGCAAAAAGAGGGAAAATGGGTGGCAGAAAGCAAGTTTGGAGATGCCCAAAATGCCTAACAGATTTGGTTTTACCATTTAATAAGCCTCAGCCAAGATGTCCTCGATGTAACAGCAAAACAGAGTCTATGCTCAAACCATTAATAAAAAATGGGAAAATCGTGCCGAAACTGCCCGAACCAAACCAAATCCGGCAATATGTGCTTGAGCAACTGAAAAAACTTCAACCTTAATTTTTTCGTTTGACTTATATGTTCTGAACATTAGATTTAAATGCTAAGTTCAAAAAGAATAGTTATGATGTTTAAGCAGACGCAAACCAGAGGAGCTTAACGGCGGAGAACAGCAACGAGTAGCGATAGCAGTTGCTTTGACGAATAATGCTCTGCTAATTCCTGCAGATGAACCGACTGGAGAGTTGGACACCGCGAACGCGAAAATAGTTGTTGACTACTTTGCTAAAGTGAACAAGGAGCTTGGCAAAACTATAATCATGGTGACCATGACCCAAGTGTTGCAAGAGCAACAGACAGAATCCTCCGCGTAGAAGACGACGTAATAAAAATGGCTTTACCCCCTCTGAGGTTGTTGAGGAAAAAGCAAAAACATACATTGACCCAATTAAGAGTGAGAATAAGTGAAAATAGATGAGCAAATACAACGTTGGATAGTCTCCTAGAAGAACTCCACAGAATGGGAGTAGCCTAACCTCTGCTGCTTCACTACAATTACTTCAATCAAATGAAGCCTTATCCAATCTCAAGTTTTCATAACGGCTATGGCATTATTTGGCTGTTAGTATGATAATACTTGAAAATTTTATATATTGCCGTGACAATTGTTATATTCGAGCATCATGGCTGAAGTTTGTCCAGTCTGCGGGCTTCCAAAAGACCTTTGCGTTTGCGGCGAGATAGAGAAAGAGCAACAAACCATTCGTATAAGGCTTGAAACACGCAAGTTTGGGAGACCAATGACGATAATTGAAGGCTTAAACGACAAAAACACAAACTTGTCAAGCATAGCTCAGAAACTAAAAAGTTTCTGTGCATGCGGAGGCACATCAAAAAATGGTCAAATACTTCTCCAAGGAGATCACCGAGAGAAAGTTCGCCAATACTTGGTGAAAATCGGGTATCCAGAAGGAAACATCGAAGTCCAGTAAACAATAAAACTGCCGCATGGAGGTGCGAGCCCAAAATGCGATTCCTAGAAGACCTACGGGAAGTATTAAAAACTTTAAAACATAGAAAACCTTCAAAAATTTATTGTCCAAGATGTGGAAGCTCAAGAATTCATTTATCAAGTAGCCTAGATTATTGGCTTACACCTAATAAATATGTTTGCGATGAATGCGGATACAAAGGGCAAATAGTCATGGAACTTGAAAAAGAATAGCGATACTTTTAGCGTTAAATTATTTCTGCTATGCTGCAGTAATAGGGTGCGTTTAGTCTGGAAGCTCCAAGTTCAACTGTTTCTTCAGTGTTTTGTAGCGGTTTCTTACGGTTACCTCTGTGACACCAGCCGCCTCTGCAATGTCCTTCTGCGTCTTCTTCTCGTCATTTTGCAAACAAGCAATGTAAAGGGCTGCAGCAGCCAATCCCATAGGGTCTTTGCCTGCAGCCGCACGTTTGTTTCTCGCCTCTCTAAGGATTTGGATGGCGATGCCCTGTGTTTTGCCTGAAATTCCAATTCTTTCAGCTATTTTTGAAACGTATGTAAGCGGGTCTGCGATTGACATCTGCACATCAAGTTCCCTGAGCAAAAGCCTATAGCATCTGGCGACATCCTTCTTATCCACAAGGCTTGCCTCAGCAATTTCCCTTAATGTTCTCGGCGTTCCGCTTCCACGGCAAGCAGCATAAAGCGCAGCAGCCGCTATCGCCGCAATAGATCTTCCTCTAACCAAGCCTTTGTCTAGGGCCTTGCGGTAGATGACCGCCGCCTTCTCCTTTATTGGTGGTGGAATGTAGACTTTGTCAGAGAGGCGATCAAGCTCAGCCATTGCTTGGGCGAGGTTTCTGTCTATTGAAGAGTGCACTCTAGAGCGTATTTGCCATTTTCTTAAACGCCACATTTGCAGTCTTGTGGAAAGGGGAAGTTTCCTTCCGAAGGCGTCGCGGTCAACTTGGCTTATGGCTGTTGACAAGCCTTTATCGTGAACGGAATAGGATGTTGGCACTCCAACACGGCTTCTTGAAGTTTTTTCTTCTTGTGTGAAAGCGCGCCACTCAGGTCCTTTATCCATCATTTGCTCGTATAATACTAGCCCGCAGTCTCCGCAGACGGTTTCGCCCGTGTCATAATCATGTATAAGGTTTGGGCTACCGCACTCTGGGCATTTGTCAACTAGACGTTGACGCGTACTGCTATCTTTTTTGCTCAATTACTCTCACTCCAGCTTGTTTTGCGTAGAACCGTCACATTTCATCTTCCGCTGGATGGAGCAGAAAACAGTCCATCCGGCCCCCGCGCGCCTATTAGGTGAAATGTTTTAATATATAAATTTTACGGTTTAAACACGCGGATTCTACTCGCAACTTTTGAATACTTACACCAGCTATTGATTCTGGAGGGAAAGACCTAGATGTTAATGCTTCCCGAAAAAATTCGAAGAAACCTTGAGAGAGTCGTTAAAGAGATGATGGTGGAAAAAAACGTTTACGGCATCGGTTTGTTTGGAAGCTGGAGCCGAGGAGAGGCTTCAGCCTCAAGCGATGTTGACTTGCTAATTCTCGACGGAGCAGAATTCACTTATGAGTTTGTGGAGAGGAGGGAAACGGGCGGTTTATTCATAGACTTGGATCATATCCCGAAAAAGTGGCTTCGCGGCTTGATTCCTCCCGAAATTGACCAGAAACTGTATGAAATGCAAATTCTTTACGACAGAGACTGGTCTTTGGCGAACGCCAAGCTATTGATGGCTAGGTCTTACGGTTCGCCAGAGAGAGTTGATATCAGAACAGAATCTCACATAGTGGACTCGGATATTTACCTAAGCCGTGCAACCTCAGCCCTATCAAAAGGCGACTTCCAAAGCGCCTCCGTTTTCGCTACAATCGCCCTAGAAAGCATATTAAAAATTCTGGTTGAAATAGCCTTAGAGCCCTTCTCAAACAGTAGAATGTTGGAGAAGTTTGAAGTTTCAGCCTCAAAGCTCGGTGTAAAAGCAGCATTTGACGAGTACATGCACATAACAGCCCTGAACACCGTTGACAACGCAAAAGCCAAAGAAAAGCTAAAGCTCTATAAAGCAGTCTGGGAGGAAATGCACGCTATTGTTAGGCAGAATTTCCAAGCGCTTGAAAACAACCATTTCAAAGTTAAAACAAAGCTAAAGTATTATCTTAGTCCAGTCTTTCTACAAGGCTTTGTTGCCCGCGTAAATTCCTTATTAGATTCTGGAAAGGTGGTGGAGGCATCCCGCTACCTAGACACCACGCTTCTAGACCTTGTTGAAAACTATGCTTGGTTCAAAGCCTCCATAACAAAAACTAAAATAGACTACACAACACTGATACACGCCCTTAAGCGCCTAGAAGAAAAAACCCCGAAAAAATATAGGAATGTGATAAAGTTTCTAAACCTAGAGGATGTAGACGAAAGAGAGGCAAAAGATAAAATAGAGAGAACACGCCAAGTGATGTTTAAAATACGCGGGCAGAGGAAAGTTTTAATCAAAAACCACCTATAAAGAGTTAACTCGTGCAATGTTAGCATGTGAAGCCCGGTGGTGTAGTGGACAAGCATAGCGGGCTTTGGACCCGCTGACGAGAGTTCGAATCTCTCCCGGGCTACCAATAAATAAAATATTTGTAAGGTTTGAAAGGTCAGTGTAGAGTGTGATAAGTTAAGCGCGTGCCCAATTTTGGAGGCAAACTTGGAAAAGTGCCCTTGCACATATCCATGCAACTTGAAAGGTAAATGTTGCGAGTGTTTGAGAAAACATAGAGCGCACAACGAGTTGCCAGCATGCTATTTTCCTCCAGAAGTTGAGAAACTATATGATAGGTCCATCAGAAGGTTCTGCCTATTCACAAGCGATGATTGAGAGGATTTAGCGATTAAAGTGTTTCATTAGGTGCCTTTTCTTTGTGACAATTAACGAAACTATCACGAGTATTAAATTGCGGGCAGTAAAGTGGTTGTTGGAATTCTGGTATAACGTTGACACCTATTCCATAAATTCATAATTTTACGCATTCTCGGCGGCAATGTCATGTTTTATATAATGCACATCTGCTCCAATTAAAAATTTTAAATTGCCTACGCGCAACAGACTCTAGTTCGCTTAAAATATCTATTGAGTAGGTGTTGCTGATGAAAGAAAAGCGTTTACTTAGCTGCAGTCAATGCTGGCACAACTGGAGAACGCACAATGCTTTTCAACAAAAACGGAGCATAGTTGTGTAGCAAGACAGGATTAAAGCTATGATGGGGCGGGAACATCCATATTATCATTCCTAGACGAGCCTAGCTTCAACTCAAAAAGCCCTTTACGCGGTTGCCACGCAGTTCAGGGAAAATTGGTTCATGAAGCCAGCCAATATTTTCCTTCTCTTTCTTCGGCTTGACGAAGAAGTCGCTCAACACTTAAGCACTCAAACATAAACAGTGCACACGCTTTTAGAAAAGCTTCCCTAAACTGATAAAAATCCAAAAAGACGCTTAATGCGTCTCCCTCTAACATCATCATGCGTTACCTTCCAGCTAAGAATGCCACTATGGAGTTTCACAAAAACATCAACAACACGCTTGTCACCCACAGATAACATCACCCGCAGACTGAGGGTTGTCTTATAAGCCGGAGGTGAGTTGAACCTACATATAGCTCATGTCTCTTTGGGTTCTTTGTCAAAAGCATTTTAAATACATGCCCGAGAAGATTGAAATGCCACGATTAAAGAGGACAAAACAATTCTGAGGCCTAAGTTAGAATGCCCTTGCTCAAGCCATTATTAAGATTATTGGGGCAGAAGAGAGTTACAATACCTAGAGAAAATGATAGAGAGCATACTGAGCAGCACAAGAATATACGAGCACATTCCAATTAGGACACAAACAAATAAATAAAGGGTGAATCATAAAGTTTACATTGTGTTTAACTATGGCTCACATAATAGTTCTAAAATGTCCAAATTGTGGGGCTCTATTAGATAGGGGGCAAATGGAATGCCAGTATTGCGGGGCTGAGCTAGTTCTACTACCTGACGGTTCTTCCTTTAGATTTAGGGCAGAGAAGACTTGTCCAAAATGTGGAGCTATAAACGAAAAGTCTAGCTGGTTTTGTGTGAGTTGCAGTACTATACTAACGAAAGATACTGAGATGCTAAAGGAGCTCCAGAAAAAAATTAGATTTGAACAAGAGACATTGATTTCATGTATGCCTTCTTGGATGAGGGAAAAACTAGAACCTGACGAGTTCATTTATTTTGTCCTGTACGAGGAGATGGGTGGAAATAATTTCTATGCTATAACGGACAAGCGCATAATCAAGAGTAGGCATGGAAAATATGAAGAAGCATCGTTAAAGGAAGTTGTTAGTATTGGTCCAGTCCAGACCAAACAAGCAGTTAGAACCTTTATTCCACCAGTAATAGGTTTCTTTCACGTAGTAATAAGTTTCTTTGAAGTTAAAACATCTCGAGGAACAATTATTTTCGAATTTGAAGGTTATGAGACTACTGCTTGTGGAATATTTCATGCTTGGACCACAATTAGCCTAGAAAACTACACCGCTCAAAAAAAAGATGTTAAAGCATTAATCCTGAAGCTGCCTTTAGGCGTTGAACAGGAATAACAGCAATACTAGTTGATATTTTCTTTCCTTTTCCATTTTTGAATTTTATGAATAAACGAACTATACTGAATTTATCCATAGAACGTTAAAGTATGTTGTTTGTCGCTATTCTTTGCTCCTGTAGATGAAACACTAGAGCCGGGGGGTGGGAGTTGAACCCACTGCACCGTGGCGAAATCTGCCACGAATCCCTTCTTTTTCTGTTTCGAGGTTTCCGGAGGAATTGTTTCATGGTAGAGTCTGCCGAATAAATTCTCTCTAATGTGCTGTGGTCGAAGCGCCTTCAACGTTGATACTATTCTTGCAATAGAATAGACGATACGATAATCTCCTCGAAGAACAGGAACAAATCAAAACCAAGAATATGTGTGTAAGTATCTCTAGCCTTCTTAAAAGTTTCATCCAGAACGTCCAAGAAATCTTTAGGCGGATTTAATGGGTCAACGTCTGGTAGCCTTCCATATCCAAGCTTCTCTGATATGATGTGATAAAAGAGAAGTTGATTCACTAAAATGTAGGCTTTTATATCCGCAATGTATAATCTTGCCTCGTCTTCCTTTACGCCTGAAAAATCCTCAAGAAGGTTTTTGTAAATGTCAAAACGTCCCACAAAATCCATGGTGCTATCCAAAACAGGCTTCTGGGAGAGGCTCTGACGCCGGTAACCAGCAATCTCCCGAATAGATCGCGTGCAACATCAACAACCAAATCATAACTAACCCTAGTCTTCTTGGTCTCAAGCCAATCCTTGAAAGATGTTGTAAGTGCCTCTGCTAAATCTTTCAAGACTAACTCTTTTCTTTCTGCAAACCAATCCGTCAAAACAAGGGCGGAGATCTTCAAACGAGGATAGTTGCGCTCCAACTCACTTAAAGGAATATCGCGCACACAACTTGGAAAAAGCAAAGCAACAGTATTACGAGTTCCAGGTCTTCTTGCCTTCTGATCTGCATCAATAATAGCCTTAGTAAGCTGAATCTCAGAATCAATCTTAACCTCAGAAACAACCTTAGCCCCATCACCCTCAAATATTAAATCTGGAAAACGTTCATCCGAACCAGCCTCAGAAAAACACCGCCAACCAAACTCCTCAAATACCTTACCAATAAAAGGATAAAGCGTGCGCTCAGTAACCCCTACCGACAACGAACACCACCATTAAACAGCACATTTCAAAATAAACATCTATTTTCATCAGCTTTAAGGTTATCCCAAATTTCATTCTCTCAAAAAGACAGCTGATAATTGATATATCTCAAATCCTTCTGTTAACAACGACTAATGGAAAAATTGCTTTAATTAGCTTAGCGCGATTAAAGCATCCCCATTCTGAAAAATCAAAAAATAAATCTATGTCTTAATGAGAGTTGAAAAGTTTTATTAAATAAATGAAAAATAAGTGACAATAAAAGTTTATGAAATAAAGTGTGATTGTTATGAAAACAGCAACTTGTACAACCTTTTTGGGCATTGCGTTATTATTGGGTGCTTTAGTGATTTTTGACGGTTCGCTATTTATTCATATGGCGCAAGCTGTTATGGATCAGAACTTTAAGTTGTTGGATGTCGAGCTAACTCAAGTTGTTAAAGACGCGGAACTTTTGATTACTGATAAGCCTACGGCGTTTCGAATCTATGTGCGCGCGCGTGCTGACTATGATTACTTTGATATTAACGTAACATACGATTTTGGTTCACGATGGCTACTTACTAGGAATATTCCTATACGAGCTGGAAACAATTGGATTTACATTCCTGGAGGACCGGTGATATATGATTCTGGACAGAGTGGAATGTGGGGGTCCACTATGTGTGTTAATTGGACAAGAGCAGGATTGGACGACAAAATTGAAGTGGTTATCGACCCGTTTAACGAAGTAGATGAGTTAGACGAGACAGATAACAGGAAGACGATATCAGCAAGATTCGTGGATACAAAATGGCTAAGAATACTTGTTGCCCCCCTTGGATGCGACCCAGCTGATTGGTATTCGGATCTTTGGGACAACATGCAATTTCTCGTAGACACGTATCCTGTTGCGCCTAAATTTAACAGATTTAGCTGGTCTATGTTATCTCCTATATCATATAATCCTGACATCACATTAGATGATTATGCCAGATATTTGTCAACGCAGGCACGAATTCTGCATTATGACCGGGTTGTGATTGTGAGGGCATGGGGACGTTGGAGTTTGGGTGGAAAAGCTATTGGTATGCTTAGGGAACCAGAGGATCGTGTTCCAGTAGTTGTTAATTGCGATCTTTTTAGGTATGATGAGGCGTTGGTGGCTCATGAAATTGGGCATACGTATTATCTTTGGCATCCCCATGACATCGGACCGCCAGTCTATGAAGCTACACGCTACTGTGTGAGGACCGGAGAATATGAGCAGCCAGCCGACACTTTCATGAGTTACAATCCTGGTCCATGGTGGATTGACAAAGGACGTTTTGATTCGGACTCAAGAACATGGATTGACCTGCGTGCGCTCGGATATGACACTGAAGTTGATGGGACATGGCAATGGAACCTCTTTGACCAGTTTGTAGAACTTGAAGTCCCAAAACCAGTGTCAGTTATTGTTATGGGAGGCTTGATATTTTCGAATGGGACAATCAAGCTTGACCCTTGGTATCTTATACCTGAAGGAACCCCTGACCTTTTACCGCAAGCTGTAGCCCCTCAAAAGGGGGACTACGGAATATTTATGTTAGACAGAGACAGACAAGTGCTCAGTCAGCTGAATTTCAATGCGTCCTTCACATATCTCATGGATTTGAACGGTACATTAACTAAAACAGAGACAGATGCAGTTCCTTTTCTGTTTAATGTGCCCTGCGTTAATGGAACATGCTACATCCAAATCAGAAACGCTGAAGGACAGGTATTGCAGGAAAGAGCGATCACAGCAAACCCGCCGGTTGTAAACGTTACTTTTCCAAACGGCGGCGAATCCCTGAATATTGGACACAACTATACAATTTCTTGGGAAGCTTGCGACCTTGATGGAGACGAACTCAGTTACCTTGTATCATATAGTCAAGACGGAGGAGGAACATGGATACCTTTGGCGAACAACCTCAAGGAAACAATTTACGTTTGGAACACAACAAGCCTTACAGCTGGAGACAAATATCTAATCAGAGTATTAGCTACTGACGGCGCAAACACTGGAGAAGACACCTCAGACGGCACATTTACAACCGTTGACTTGACACCACCAATTATCTCAAACCTCATACAGAACCCATATGCTAACATGGTTCAACCAGACCAAAATGTAACAGTTTACGCAGACATATTCGACCTCAACAGCGGCGTAAAGAATGCCTCACTATCATATAGATACAGCCAAAACAACGGACTAACATGGTCACCATGGACGAACACGACAATGAATCCCGAAACAGGGAACACTTTTAAAGGATTTATCCCAAGCTTCCAGTATGGAACGCTCGTCCAATACATG
>Ga0315298_1003572_pt1 | contig 24565 bp, 21 predicted proteins | sample WHS_1_MG_FD_203077 | JGI IMG/M metagenome (GOLD analysis project Ga0315298, IMG submission 203077) | Extremophilic microbial mat communities from Washburn Hot Springs, YNP, Wyoming, USA - WHS_1_MG | ecosystem: Environmental > Aquatic > Thermal springs > Hot (42-90C) | place: USA: Wyoming...
TGCTAAATTCCTGTTTTATTCTATTATACAAAATTTCTCCTATATGCTTTAAAAGAAATCCCCTTTCTACTGCCTGTTTACTAATTCTTATCCATACTATATTTCTTTGTCCTATATGCATAATACCCTGGGCATAATTGATAAAATAATGAATTTGTCTTTCCATAATAGGTTCAAAATCTTCTTGCATATTAGTGCCAGCTACTTTTATTACAATAGCAAGCGGAAGTCTATAAGGCGGACCTTTTTTATCTATTTTGGGAAGATCGGAAATTTCTGGTCCTATAACCCTTATTTCTCCATCTTTAACTTCCTCAAAAGGTAAAGATATTAATAACTCTAAGGCAGGGGTTTTCCCTCCTCCACATTCTAAATAAAGATCTTCTTTTCTTACTCTTTCTCCTTCAAAAGCAGGTGCATAAGAAACTGGAATGTTAAGTTTTATTTGGGTAACTTTCAATCCTCTTACTTCTAAAGCTTTTTCTATTAATTCTTGAGAGGTAACCTCCGGAATAGAGGCTTTATAAAGTTCTTGATTTTCCGTTATTACCTGGAAATAGCAATGAGTGGGTTTAGAAACTAAGGCTTCATAAATACAAATCCCAGGGATTTTTATTTCAGGTACAGTCCAATCACAAATAATAGGAACCCCCCAATTTAAAGCTCCTAAACCATTAGCTACCCATTCTTCTGTAGGTGGACCAAAGGCTATTACAAAGGCAAAAGTTTTATACTTATTAAAAAGCAAATTGTTTATATAATCTCCTGGTTTTACTCCACCAAAAGACATGGCAACTCTACAGGCAAAACCAATAGCAAAAACTACACTGGTATAATCAGGACCAAAAGGCACCAATCTTACTGGCCAGCCAAGTTGTAATCCCGCCTCTTTTAAAAGATAGGGCATATAAATACCATTTGTTTGTTCATGCATGAATACATAAATTCCTTTTTCAAGAAGGTCTTGAACTATATTTTTAGCTGTTTCTTTATCTGGAGGTGAACCAAGTAAAACTGCAAATCCAGGAGAGCTCCCATCAACAAATTCTACACCTCTTTTTCTGAAAATAACATCATCTGCTGCACCAAGCCAAACATTATCTTCTGTAGGTTCCTCTGTTTTTGTATATAAATTAGGATCTTCTAAATATTTTATAGCCTCAATCACTTCTTCTGCAAAAAGGGTTGCCATTCCTGCATCAAGTGCTGAACCTAAATAAAGAAGATTATTTTCATATAAAGATAAATCAGGTAAAAGCTTTTTTGCCTCCTGTAAAACTTCTTCACAATCCCCAAGTCTTTTAACAGGATATCCTAATATGGCATAAATAATAGGTAAATAATAGGCTGTGTTAGGGAATCCTATTTCAACTTCTTTCCCAAATTTTTTAACCGTGCTTTCATATCTTTCCCAAGCTTTTTCTAAAATTTTATATGCTCCTTTAATAGCTAAATCAAAAATTATTTTTGACATATAATTATCACCTCTTTAGCTCATACTTAAAATATTAAAAAAGGATTTACAAATTTCTATAGCCTTTGGATGTCTCATTATTAATAAATCACCTCCTGCTAAAGCTAATACTACAGCTGTAATTGCCTCCATTAATATACCTCTTCCTTCTTGATCTCCAAAAATTTCATCTTTAGGAAGTTGAGCTTCTTTTGTGCCCCAAACTTCTCTTCCAATAGCACAAACAAAAGGAGACTGTAAAGCTATATCTTTATAATAGAGTGCAGCAATTCTTATCCTTTCCATAACAGAATAGGCATATTCAATCCCATATCCCAAAGCACCTATTGAGGGATCTATAATTATCTTATCTAAGGTTACTCCCATATTTTCAAGAAGTATATTAAGTTGTTTTGCTAAATTTACATCTATAGGAGTTGAAGCAATAACCGGCAAATTATAACCCATAGCAATAGCTCCTAAGGTTCTGTAATTAGTATCCAAAACAGGACCTATAACTGCACCCCTTTCTCCTATCAATTCTGCAACTTCTTTTAAAATTTCCACATCCTTTTCTGAATTTCCAGAACCCCAAATAATAAGTGGCACATCTATGGCATCTCTTACTTTTTTTACTACTTTTTTGGCATGATTTACATCAAGATCTAAATAATTAGGATCTGTTCCCTGTAAATAAAGGCAAATTGCTTCTGCTTTATAAAATTCAACACACTTTTTTGCCCACAAAGCTGGATCATGAAAAACATCAGAAAAATATTTAGCTAAACTTTGGGGCCAGTCTTCTGGTTTAACATCTAAAATTTCCATAGCAATTTTTATTTCATTTTCCATAGAACCCTCAAAAAAATAAAAGGGCAAAATGTTTTCCCCACCTAATTTTATAGCTTTCTCTCCTTCCCCAATTACAACCTCTCTTATTTTTTCTGTAGAAATATCTTTATATAAATCTTCAGGAATATTTTTTGCTCTCTCTGATAAAGGTCTATATTTAGTTTTAATTTCAATCTTAGGAACTGCAATTTCTTTTTCAGGCTTTACAATTACTGGTCCTTCCTCTTCTTCTTTTTTCTCTATTATTAAGGTTTTTTTACCAAAAATTTCAGTTTCAAGCTTTTCTATCCCTTCCTCTAAATTCTTAATTCCTTCACTAATACTTTTTAAACCTAATCTCAAATCTGACAAAATATCTATAAAGGTTTTTAAAAGTTCTTTTTCATCTTGCATTCTTTCCCCCAATATTTATAATCCCGGTCTGGGATAAAGTTTTGCCCTTTTAATTATTTCAGGAATAATATATTCCCAACCCACTGCCATTATATGAACTCCCTTAACACCTGAGATTTCTCTAACCCTTTCTATAATTTCTACTGCAATATTTATCCCTTCTTCTTTTTCGTCTCTTACAGATTCCATCCTTTTTATTAATTCATCTGGAACTTCAATCCCAGGCACTTTATTTTCCTTTATAAACTTAAGTATTTTTGAAGATTTAGGTGGCATTACACCAGCAAGGATATAAACCTTTTCTAAAATACCCAATTCTTCACATAAATTTAAAAATTTTTTAAATCTTTCTAAATTATAAACTATTTGAGTTTGAATAAATTTTGCTCCTGCTTTTATTTTTTTTGCCAATCTTATGGGTCTAAATTCTAAAGGATCTGCAAAAGGATTTTCTACTGCCCCAATAAAAAAGCAGGGGGTTTTCCCTTTTATTTCATCTCCATTAAAAAATTTTCCTTCATTTAGAGTTTTTACTAAACTTAAGAGATGAATTGAATCTAAATCAAAAACAGGCTTTGCTTGTGGATGATTACCTAAACTTATATGATCTCCGGTTAAACATAAAACATTCCTTATTCCCAGGGCATAAGCTCCTAAAAGATCAGATTGAATAGCTATTCTATTTCTATCTCTACAGGTAATATGCATAATAGGTTCTATACCTTCTTTTATCAAAATAACTGCTCCTGCAAGGCTTGACATTTTTACAGTTGCTCTTGGGTTATCTGTAATATTTATTGCATCTACATATCCTTTAAACCACTTTGCCTTTTCTTTTATTAACTCAGGGTCTGCATTTTTAGGAGGTTCAATTTCAGCTGTAACTGCAAATTCTCCTGATTCAAGAACTTTTTGAAGATTGGTCTTATTTTCCAATTTTTTACTCCTCTCTTAGCTCCCTTACACCTTCACCACCAGCTGGTCTCCAATCTTTTGCTTCCCAAATTTCCATTAAATTTTCTAATTTACCTCTGTTTTTAAGTCTCATTACTATTTTATACCATACACAGGGTAAAGTTTTTTTTACTTCACATATACCATTTTTAACACCTCCACAAGGACCATTAAGCAAATTTTTAGGGCATCTGGTAATTGGACAAAGACCTGCTGTATATCCGATTATACAATCCCCACAGGCTCTACATTTTTCAACCCAGTATCCTTCTTTTATCTTTGCTCCCAAAAATAAGGTGTTAACTCCTGGATATACTTCCATTTTAGGGTATAAATCTGCTATTAAGTTTACTCCTATCCCACAACCTAAACTTATTATTGCTGAAACTTTTTCCTTAAAATCCTCAAGAGGCTTAAGTGCGGATGGATCACATTGCTTGGTTAGGATTTTTTTTAATATTTTTACTGGTTTCCCAAGTTTTTCTCTTTCCTCTTTTATTTTTTCTGCAAACCTTTTTACTTCTTTTCCAACACCAGTTGAACATCCATAATTACATTCATTACATCCAAGCACAAGAATTTTATCATAGCTTTCTATATATTGCAAAATTTCATCTAAGGGCTTAATTTTTGTTATTATCATTTCTCTTCAAAACCTCCTAATTTATGCATAGAGGGAATGTATATTTTTTCATCAAGAACTCTTCTCATAGCCATATCATAGAGTATTCTTGGTTTAGGTTTATCAATACCAAGCTCCTTTCTTTTTTGCCAAATTCTATCTATTACCATATTTACAAAATCACTTGCTTTAGATGCTATTTTAAAAGCTCCTCCAAAATAATTTTCCATCTCATTAAATAGAAAATAGGCAGTTTTTTTACTTCCTATAAATGGAAAATCTAATCCAAAAATAACCTGTATTCCGCTTGCGGAAAAATACATTCCTAAGGATATTGCTTTTTTGTTTATCCACTGAGGATTACATACTACAATAGGTAAATCACTTATATCTTTTCCTAACCCCCCAGTATTAATTATTTCTATTAAGGTTTGAAGAATTCTTGAGTTATCTACCAAAGAACCCATATGTAAAACAGGCGGACAGCCTATCCCTTCTATAACTTCTCTTAATCCCTCTCCTGCCAATTTTGTTGCTTCCTCTGTTAATAGACCTGCCATTCCTAATTTTATGGCTGAACAACCTGTAGTTAAAACTAATATATTATTAGCTATAAGTTCCTTGGTAAGTTCTACTTCAACATTTTCTTTTATTCCAGAATAATCATCTCCTGTTATAACCGCTATTCCTAAAATTTTGCCATTAATTAGGTTTTCATTTAAAAGCTCTAAACTTGCTCTAAATCTACCACCCATAATATACATGAGTGCTTCCAAACTAAAACCTGATATCACTTCTACACTATTATCGGGAATATATATTTCTGAATTTTTTCTTTCTTTATATTTTGAAAGGGCAATTTTTAAAATTTCTTTTGCACTTTCTAAGGGATAATTTTTATTAAACTCAACATAGATAACTCCTTCCATCATGGAAAGAGGATTAGTAGTAATAATTGCTGTATGAAATTGATTAGCTATTTGAACTATATTTGGTGCTACACAGTCTCCATCTAATACTATTGCTTCTATAGCTCCAGTTGCTATAACTGCTTCTTGATGAATAAATGTTCCTAAAGCTGGAATTCCTCTTCTCATAAGAAGTTCATTACCTGTATCACAAAGACCTACAAGGTTAATCCCTTTAGCTCCAATTTCTTTAGTAAGCTCAATTATTTCTGAATCAAAAGAAGCCTCTCTTAATAAATCTGCCATTATGGGGTCTTGTCCATGAACTATAACATTTACCATATCCTTAAAAATTACTTTTTCTCCAATATTAACAAAAGATTTAATAGGTTTGGGAGTACCAAAAAGAATATCCTGTAATTCAGTTGCTATTAATGAACTCCCCCAACCATCAGAAAGAGAACACCTTACTGCAGAAAGTAGTATATTTTTATAATAATGATCAACCCCCATGGAGGTTCTATAAATTAGCTCTAAAATTTCTCTCTCCATACCCCTTGGTATAACCTTATATTTCCTCCATTTTTCAATTAAATTTTGTGGAGCCCTGTGGATTGACATTAATTCTCCTTCTTGTTGGGAAAACATTTGAAATATCCTTTTGGCAACTTCATTAAGAATCTTTTCTTCTTGAAGCTCTAAGTTAATTCCTAAGTTGTAAGCAAACAATTGGAGTTTCTTTTTATCTCTTATTTGAAAAGGTATCTCCTTTGTAGCAATCCCTTTAAAAATTTCTGCTATTTTTCTTGCTTGTTCTAAATTTTTAGCTGCACCTTCTCCAACTAATCTTGCGAAATTTTTTGCAGAAATCACACTTGCATCTGCTCCACAAATTCCTTTTGATTCTTCTTTATCTTCAACTATTTCACAGGGACCAAAATTACAAAGTGTACAATGGATTACCTCTTTTTTAATCTTGGTAGGTTTTCTTTCTTCTATTCTCTTAGGAATAGTGTAAAGGGCTGGCTTTTCTTTATGGATTTTTTCGTAAATTTTTTCTAAGGTTTTATTTGAAAGTTCAAAAGTTATTTCCTCCAGAGGTCTTTCATAAATTTTTTCTAAAATTTCTATTTTTTCAGGTTCCTTTTCCCTTTCAATCTTTTCTACTTTTATCTCTACTTTTTTAACCTCTTTAGTAAGTCCTAAAATCTTTTCTTCCAATTTTTTGACCCCACTTTCTAAAAGCTCCATTCCTAATTTTAAAGCCTTTATACCTGTTTTAAGATTTAAAAATGTTTCCCTAAGTTTTTCTTCTGAAGATTTTTCTGACATTTTAAACCTCTGCTTTTTAAAATTAAAACTTTATTCTATTTCATTTGGGAGACCATTCCACATTTTAGCAGATTCTAAAGTATTTTTCATTAACATAGTAACTGTCATTGGACCAACTCCACCTGGAACAGGAGTAATTGCCCCTGCTTTTTGTTTTACATTTTCAAAATCAACATCTCCACAAAGAATTGCTTTTCCTTTAGGTGTTATCCCAATTCTATTTATTCCTACATCAATTACTACAGCACCTTCTTTTATCATATCTGCAGTAATAAATTTTGGTTTCCCTATAGCAACAATTAAAATATCTGCTCTTTTGGTATGAAAAGCTATATCCCAAGTTCCTGTATGACATACTGTAACAGTTGCATTTCCTATAGGTTTTCTTTTTTGCATAAGAAGGTTAGCAATAGGCTTCCCAACAATATTACTTCTCCCTAAAACAACTACTTCTGCCCCTTCAACTGGACAACCAATTTTTTCTAAAAGTACAAGTATTCCATAGGGAGTACAAGGTAAAAAACAAGGTTCTCCCATAACCATTTTACCTACATTAATTGGATGAAAACCATCTACATCCTTTTTAGGGTCTATAGCGTTTATAATCTTTCTTTCATTTATATGTTTTGGTAAAGGAAGTTGAACTAATATACCATGAACTTTGGGATCTTTATTATATTTTTCAATTAGTTTTAATAATTCATTTTCTGAAACATTTTCTGGAAGCTTTTCTTCAACAGAATAAAACCCAAGACTTTGAGAGACTTTTTGTTTCCCCTTAACATAAGAAATAGAAGCAGGATCTTCTCCTACTAAGATAGTAACTAATCCAGGAACAATATTATATTTTTCTTTTAGTTCCTGAACTTCCCTTTTTATACTTTCTCTTATTTCTTGGGCTATAGCTTTGCCATCTATTATTTTGGCTGACATTTTAACTCCTAAAATTAGAATAAGCCCTTTACCTTCCCTGTATTTATATCAACATCAATTCTTCTATAAGCTGGATCTGAACCGGTTCCAGGCATAAGTTTTATCTCCCCTGCAACAGGCACTATAAAGCCAGAACCTTTATATATAAGAATGTCTCTAATTCTTAGATTCCATCCCTTGGGGACTCCCTTTTTACCTGGATCATCAGAAAGGGAAAGATGGGTTTTTGCCATACATATAGGTAATTTCTTTGCTTCTTCATTAGATTCTATTAATTTAATTTTTTCCTCTGCAGAAGAGAAATAAATAACTCCATCTGCTTTATAAATCTCTTTTGCTATTTTTTCAATTCTCTCTTTAACTGGTTCGTTTAAATCATAAAGATACCTAAAATCGTTTTTTTCTTCACAGGCTTCAATAACTGCATCTGCAAGTTCTAAAGCTCCTTCTCCACCTTTTAACCAATGATCAGATATAGAAACCCTTACTTTTGCATTTTCACATATATTTTTAACAAGGGTTAGTTCATTTTTAGTATCTGTATAAAATCTATTAATACATACTACCGGAATAGCACCACTTTTCTTTACGATCTCTATACAATGCAAAAGATTTTCGCACCCCCTTTCTACCCAAGAAAGGTTTTCCTCATAATATTCTTTTGGGATAGGAGCCCCGGGTTTAAGCTCAGGTGCTCCTCCGTGATATTTAAGTGCTTTTATGGTTGCTACTATTACTGCTACATTAGGATAAAGTCCAGAGATTCTACATTTAACATTCCAAAATTTTTCAAAACCTATATCTACAGCGAATCCAGATTCAGTAATTACATAATCTGCAAGTCTTGAAGCGATATAGTCAGCTATAATAGAAGATTGTCCTAAAGCGATATTACCAAAAGGGGAGGTATGAACCAAAATAGGATTCCCTTCTATAGTTTGTACAAGATTGGGATTAAGGGCATCAACCAGTAAAGCTGTCATAGCTCCTGCAACTTCTAAATCCTCTGTAGTAATTGGGTTGCCGCGTTTATCAAAGGCAACTACAATTTTCCCTATTCTTTCTCTTAAATCTTTCAAATCTTTAGCCACTGCTAATATAGCCATTACTTCTGAAGCTCCAGAAATATAAAATTTGCTTTCCATTGGATATCCATCCATTTTACCACCAAGTCCAATAACAATATTTCTTAATGCTTGGGCACAAAAATCCATTACCCATCCCATTTCCACTCTTTTTGGATCAATATTTAGCCTTCTTAACCCCTTTTTGATTAAAATTTCATCCTCATAATTTGTTTCGTGTTGCATCCTTGCTGTAAGAGCAACCATAGCAAGATTGTGAGCATTCATCACTGCATTTATATCTCCTGTAAGCCCTAAGGAAATTTTATCTAAGGGAATAATTTGAGAAAGTCCTCCACCTCCTGCACTTCCTTTAATATTAAAAACAGGTCCGCTTGAGGGTTGTCTTATAGTACCTATAACTTTTTTACCTCTTTTTCCAAAACCCTGAACTAAACCAATTAAGGTAGTAGTTTTCCCTTCCCCTAAGGGAGTTGGAGTTATAGCGGTAACATTTATATATTTCCCATTAGATTTATCTTTAAATCTTTCCAAAACCTTTTTATAATCAATTTTACCTATATAATGCCCATAAGGTATAAGTTCTTCTTTTATTAAACCTAATTCCTCAGCTAATTCATATAGAGTTTTCATATTTTTTTCTGCTTCATAAGCTATTTCCCAGTCTTTCATTTTTGTAGGATCAAGTCTTATTTTTGTTTTAGCTCCCATTTCCAAGAATCCTTTATAATAATTTCAAGGGAATTATATTTAGGTTCCCATTTTAATATTTCTTTAATCTTTGTATTATCAGCAATTAAAATAGGTGGGTCTCCTGCTCTTCTTTTGGTCTCTATCACCTTAAAATCAATTCCTGTTACTTTCTTAACTACAGAAATTACCTCTCTTACTGAAAATCCCCTTCCATAACCACAATTTAAAACAATACTTTCACCTTTAGAAAGAAGATACTCTAAAGCTAAAAGGTGAGCAGTTGCTAAATCCATTACATGAATATAATCTCTTATGCAAGTTCCATCGGGTGTAGGATAATCGGTCCCATAGATTTCTAAATAGGGAATTTCCCCTTTGGCTACTTTTAAAGCCCTTATTATTAAATGAGTAGGTTGTTTGTAATTAGGACCTAATTCTCCTTCTGGATCAGCTCCAGCTACATTAAAATATCTTAGAGAAATATAATTTATCTCTCCAACTTTCGCCATATCCCTTAAAATTTTTTCTATCATAGCTTTAGTTTCTCCGTAGGGATTAATAGGTTTAAGCTCAGCTGTTTCTGGGACAGGAATAATCTCAGGAACACCATATACAGCTGCTGAAGAAGAAAAAAGAAAATTTTTAATTCCAGCCTTTTTCATAGCTGAAAGTAGCTTGATTGTATTTCCTATATTATTTTCATAATACATAAAAGGCTTTTCTATACTTTCAGGGACACTTATAAAACTTGCAAAATGTAAAACTATATCTGGTTTTTCTTTTTTAATTATTTCTAAAAGCTTTTCTTCTTCTCTTAAATCTAATTTATAAAATTTCCCGTAAATTTTTTGTGGTTGAGAAGAAAATAGGTTATCTATTACAATTACCTCATAGTCGTATTTAGTTAAAAGTTTTGCCACATGAGAACCTATGTAGCCTGCCCCACCAGTGAGTAATGCCTTTACTTTTGAGCTTATCATTTTTGTTTAATTTAATTTACTTTTGAGCTTGATATGATACAATAAAATTTATATGACGTCAACCAAGCTTTGGATTAATAAGGTCCCTAATCAAGAACTTTTCCAAGAATTTGTTACTCAAGGCTTCTTTACCCCTCTTTTAGCAAAGATTCTTATAAATAAAGGATTTTCAGATATAAAATCTGCCTATTCTTTTCTTTATCCTCAATTTTCTGACTTTTCTAATCCTTTTATAATTCCTGATATGAAGCTTGCAGTTGAAAGGATCTTTAAAGCTATTAAAGCTAAAGAAAAAATAGGTATTTACGGAGATTCCGATGCAGATGGAATTATAGGAACATTTATTCTTTATAATTTTCTTAAAAATTTTACTCCCTATGTAGAATGGTTAATTCCAAGTAAAACCGAGGAAGGATATGGATTTCATGCTAAATTCTTACCCTATTTTAAAGCTAAGGGTATAAGTTTAATTATAACTGTTGATGTAGGAATATCTGCTTATCACACAGTAAATTCAGCTAAAGCTTTAAACATAGATGTAATTGTGACTGATCATCATGAAATAATCTCCAAACCAGAAACTATTACCATAAGTGGTAAACTTACAGAACCTTCTTCTCCTCTTTATTATTTATGTGGTGCTGGGGTTGTTTTTGCTCTAATAAGGGCTTTAAGATCTTATCTTTTATCTCAAGGATTTTTTGTAGATAAAGAACCACCCTTTTTAAGAAAATATTTGGAACTTGTTTCCCTTGCAACTTTAGCAGATATGGTACCTTTAATTGGAGAAAATCGTCTTATTACTTTTTTTGGATTTAGAGACCTTTTAAATCCTTATTTCCCCTGTACAAAAGTTTTACTTGAAAGAGAAAATTTAAAATATGGTTTATCTGAAGAAGATCTTTATTATAAAATTATCCCTAAATTCAATTCTGCTGGAAGGCTTGGCAAACCTGAGATAGTTTTTGAATTTCTTTCTTCAGTAGATAAGGTTTCTGCAGAAAAAAACCTTTCTCAAATCGAAAACTTAAATCAAGAAAGACAAATTCTGGAAGAAGAAATTCTAAAAACTCTTAATTTCCAGCTTAACAATGTTTGTGAAGATTCTAAATTTTTATTTTTAACTTTTGAAAATATCCCCAAAGGTTTACTTGGGCTCATTGCTAATAGATTTAAAAATTTATATAATTTACCAACTATAATTATCTCTCAAGAAGATGAAATAGCTTATGGTTCAATACGTTCACCCTCTGAAATAGATTTTCTAAAAATTTTATCTCAATGTAAAGATCTTTTAATCCAATTTGGTGGGCATAAATATGCTTTAGGTTTTAAAATATACAAAAATTTTATTTCTGAATTTAAAATCCGTCTTGAAAATTTTTTAAAACATGACCATATCCCCTCTTCTAATTTAATTTATATTGATGCTGAGACAAGTTTAACAGAGCTTTTATATAAGGAAAATCTTTTTGCCTTTGAATCTTTTCATCCTTATGGAGAAGGACATTTGCCTCCGGCACTTCTTCTTAAAAATTTTGAAATAAGAGAAATAAAAATTTTAAAAGAAAAACATTCAAAACTCATTTTGCAAAAAGAAGATAAAGAACTTTCTGCCATATTTTTCAATAGGCTTTTAGAAAAGAAAGACATAAATTTAATTGTAGGAACCCCTTTTATAAATAGTTTTACAGGAAATTTGGAGTTAAAAATAGAAGATGTTAAATGATTCTATAAGAAGGGAAAAGGAAGATTTAGAAGAAAGGCTTCTTTCTCCTTTTGCTGCGAAAGCTAAATACTCAAAAGGAAGACTTCGTCCTGAAGAGGAATGTGAAATTAGAACTTGTTTTGAAAGGGATAGAGATCGAATTATCCATTCCAAAGCTTTTAGACGACTTAAACACAAAACTCAAGTTTTTTTAGCTCCTAAAGGAGATCATTATAGAACAAGGCTTACTCATACTTTAGAGGTTTCTCAAATCGCAAGAACTATTGCAAAAGCTTTAAAATTAAATGAGGATCTAACTGAAGCTATAGCTCTTGGACATGACCTTGGGCACACACCTTTTGGGCATGCAGGAGAGGAAGTATTAAATGAACTTTTGCCAGAGGGATTTAGACATAATGAACAAAGTTTAAGAGTGGTTGATCTTTTAGAAAAAGACGGCAAAGGACTAAATTTAACTTTAGAAGTTAGAGATGGAATTTTAAATCATTCAAAGGGTAAAGGACCAATTCTTTTTGAAAAAGAAAGACCTCTTACCTTAGAAGCTGAAGTAGTTAGAATCTCTGATATCATTGCTTATGTTAATCATGATGTAGATGATGCTATAAGAGCTGGCTTAATAACTATCGAAGATCTGCCTTCCTTAGTTAAAAAAAGATTAGGGCTTTCTCATTCTGAAAGAATAAATAATTTAGTAAAAAATGCAATTTTAAATACTAAATCTGCTAATAAAGATGCTATTTTAATGGATGAAAAATATTTGGAAGCCCTTACTCTTTTAAGAGATTTTCTTTATGAAAAAATATATTTTTCTCCTGTAGTAAGAATAGAATTTGAAAAGGCAAAGAAAATTTTGTCTTCACTTTTTGAATTTTATTATAAAAATTTTGAAAAAATAGAATATTTTCAAAGGGCAAGCCAGATTTTTACTAATGCTTCAAAAGAAAGGATTATCGCAGATTACATTTCAGGAATGACTGATAGATTTGCACTTTATCAGTATTTTGAATTTTTTATCCCTAAACCTGTTGGGATAAACTTTGAACTTGGAAGTTTTCTCTATGAAATTTAAAAAAATAGGCTGGTTTACTACAGGAAGAGATTCTGCGGCTATAGATCTTTTAAAAATTGTATATTCAGAAATAAAATCTGGTCTTTTACCTTTAAAAATAGCTTATGTCTTTATAAGTAAGGAGCCTGGAGAAGGTTTTTTTTCAGATAAGTTAATACAAATTGCAAAAGAAGAGATGGGACTTAAAGTTATTTCCTTTTCTGCTTTAAAATTTGAACCTGAGTTAAGAAAAAAAGATAAAGACACCTGGAGAGAAATTTATCATGAAGAAATTTTAAAAAGGCTTGATGAAGATATTGATTTTGGTGTTCTTGCAGGTTATATGTGGATTGCATCTTCAAAATTTTGTAATTCTTTAAAACTTATTAATCTTCATCCTGCTCTTCCCGGAGGTCCAAAAGGTTCTTGGCAAGAGGTTATGTGGCAACTTATTAGTGCAAGAGCTGCAGAAACTGGGGCAATGATGCATCTTGTTACTCCTGAGCTTGATGAAGGTCCACCTATTAGTTATTTTAGATTTTCCTTAAGAACCCCTGAATTTATCCCTCTCTGGGAAGAAACAGAAAAGAAACTTCTAAAATATCACCTAACTGGTCTTAAAAAACTTGAAGGAGAAGAAAATAAACTTTTTAAAAAAATAAGAGACGAGGAAGTAAAAAGGGAATTGCCTTTAATTGTTTACACCTTAAAATATTTGGGAGAGGATAAAATAGTTTTTGGGAGAGATGATTTACCTTTAGATTTAACAAAGGAAATAGAAAATTATATAAAGATAGGAGGCTATCATGAATAGATTTTTTCTTTTATTTTTATTACCCTTTATACTATTTGGTTGTATAGCAAGCCAAGATGAAATTCAAACCCTTAAAATAAAAGTTATCAATCTTGAAACCACCCTAAATAAACAAAGTCAAAAATCCGAAGAGTTAGAAAAAAAATTGGATGAATTAAATAAAAAGATAATTTCTTTAGAAAACAGATTATCTAAGGATTTGATGGTAGAAATGAAAACCCAAGTTCTTTCTGAATTAGATGAAATTAAAAAGGAACAAGCTCAGTTGTCTTCTCAAGTAGAAGATATTAAATTTTCACAGGAAGAAAGTGAAAAAAACTTTAAAACTCAATTAGAAAATTTAGCTACTCAAACCCAAGCTTTAGAATTAAAAATTAAAGAATTAGAAAAAAAATTAGAGTTAGCTCCAAAAGAACTTCCTAAGGAAACACCTCCTCCTTCTAATGCTACCTTAACCTCTGCTGAGAATGCCACAAAAATTTCAGCTATAAAACCTGAAGAAAGACGTGAAGAGAAACCTGAGGAAAAACCTTTAAGCGAAGCTCAACTTTATGAAAAGGCTTATTCTTATTATCAAAAAGGAGATCTTCAAAATGCAAAAAAGCTCTTTGAAGAATATATTAAAAAATTTCCTAAAGGAAATTGGTTAGGACAGGCTTACTTTTGGATTGGAGAGATTTATTTTAAAGAACAAAAATATGAAGAAGCTATTTTAAACTATCAAAAATTAATTGAACTTCCAGGATGGAATCCTTTGAAACCAAGCGCTATGCTTAAACAAGCTCAAGCTTTTAAAGCACTTGGTGATACAGAGGCTTCTAAAATCCTTTTGAAAAAATTAATTAATCAATATCCCCAGAGTAAAGAAGCTGAAGTAGCTAAAAAATTGTTGAAATAACTTTATTTTTCTTTTATCCTGTAAGGATTTATAGTTAATACTGGAATAGGTGAATATTTTACTATTCCTTCTGCTACGCTTCCAAAAATAATTTTATCCAGTCCCTTTTTCCCATGAGTCCCCATTACAATAAGGTCTGCTTTGTTTTCTTTAGCAACTTCTATTATTTTTTCTACTATCCTTCCCTTTACAATAATTGGTTTTACATTTGGAAAATCAGAAAAATGTTTATTTAAAAGGCTTTGCATGTATTCTCTTGCTCCTTCAAAAAGAGTCTTTTCTAACTCCTGTAAGGTTTTAGCATCTATAGACATGCCTTCAAATGTGGATATTTCTTCTATTACATTAATAAGGATTATTTGGGCACCTAATTTTTTTGCTAATGCCTTCCCCCATTCTACAATAATCGGGGTTGCTTCGGAAAAATCAACAGGAATAGCTATGCTCTTAATCTCTATCATTTTTATCTCCTTTTTTATAAATTAGTCTTATTCTAAAAAATTTTTAAGATCTGTATCTATACCTCCATTATATTAATAGTTTCTTTAAATTTAGAGATAAGTTATCAGGGATAAGCTCTTTTCTTTCTTCAAGTGTTATAAATATTGTTATTTTTGTCTTTCTTATAAAACTGAGCATTTAATTTAAATGACAATTAAATTAATAATTTTTATTTTTTTCTCCCTCTTTATAGGTCTTTTTGCTTTTTCATTTCATACATTCTTTTATCTGCAATTTTTATTGCCTTCTTAAAATCATTAGTCTCAAATGGAATAGAAACTATTCCATAACTTAATGAAAGATTAAAATCTCTTAATTCTTCTTCTATGAAATTTTTAATCTGTATTATTTTTTCTTCTAAGGCTTTTTTATCAAAATCTCGAATAACTATTAAAAACTCATCACCACCAAATCTACCTACAATATCTGAAGAACGAAATTTTTCCCTCAATATTTTACCTATTTTACTTAATATCTCGTCACCTTTTACATGTCCATAAGTATCATTTATTTGTTTAAAGTTGTCCAAATCTATAAAAACTATATTTAATGTTTTTTCTTTTTTCTCTAATACTCTTTCAACTTCTTTTTCTAAATAAGCTAAGATAAAATCTCTACTATAAATACCTGTTAAAGAATCATATACCACTTTATCCCTTAACATTTCTAATAAGGAAGTTAAAGTATTAGCATAAAAATAGGTTAAAAAGACTAAAAGAATATAAGCTGATAGGGCTTCAAAGGTAGTTAAAAAAGGATAAGCAATTCTTATAATTCCTATAAAATCTAAAATTTGAAAAAGGATTATTCCTCCTATAAAAATTAAATTCCATATTATTGCCTCTTTCCTTTCTTTTAAAAAGAAAGTTATTAAAGGGAAGGTATATATCCAAAAGATCCCCTGTTTTTTAAATCCCCCTGTTATAAAAAGTAACCAATAAAGTATTAGAAGTACTATCGTTAAAATGATGGCTCCTCTGTATAAAAATTTATAATCATTTTTAAAAATTAATACACTTATTAAAACTGATATTCCTATAGCTATTTCTAATACTCCCAACACTTTCTTATCAAAGAATATATTTAACAGACCAAAAAGACAAAGAATAAAGACCCCTATAAAAGCAAATAAAATCATAAGTCTCTTTTTCACCTTTTCTAAACTTTCAAACATTTTTCTTTTATTTTCAATCTTATTTAAATAATTTTAAATTTTAATAATTTAATTTTTTTGTCAAGATAAAAAATAAATAGCTAAAACTAATTTTTAAACTTATTTTACCCTTGAAATTATTAAATTTTCGTCTAATTTTAATAGGCAAATGGAAGCACTTCTTATTATAGATATGTTAAACGATTTTATTAAACCTGATGGAGCCTTATACTGTGGTAAAAAAGCTGAAGAAATTATTCCAGAAATAGAAAGACTTAAAAAGGAATTTAAAGAAAAAGGTTATCCAGTAATTTATTTGTGTGATGCCCACGACCCAAATGATGAAGAATTTTCTGCTTTTACACCACATTGTATAAAAGGCACCAAAGGTGCTCAAGTAATTGATGAACTTTCTCCAGCAGGAGATGATCTTGTAATTTATAAAACTCGTTTTTCAGGATTTTATAGGACTAATCTTGAAGCTGTTTTAAGAAGCCTTGGTGTAAAAGAATTATACTTAACCGGGGTTTGCACAAGTATTTGTATAATGGATACAGCTGCTGATGCCTTTTATAGGGGTTTTAAAATTAAAATCCCCATTAAAGCTGTTGCTGATTTTGATGAAGAATTTCACAAATTTTCTCTCAAACGTTTAGAAAAAGTTTATAAAGCTGAATTAATTTATTAGTCTCATGCTCTTTAATACATCAATAGGGCTTTTCTTAGATCTCTATGAACTAACCATGGCTCAGGTTTATTTTGAAAAAAATCTTTTTGGAAAAGCAACTTTTTCCCTCTCTATAAGAACTCGCCCCAAAAATAGACCGTTTTTTCTTTTTGCAGGTTTAGAGCCCTTTTTAAAACTTCTTAAAAATTTTAAATTTAATGAATCTGATCTTGAATATTTAGAAAGCCTAAAAATTTTTAAATCTTCTTTTCTTGATTATCTTAAGAATTTTTCTTTTAAAGGTTCTATAAGATGTTTGCCTGAGGGGACTATCTTTTTTGAAAATGAACCTATATGCGAAGTTGAAAGTGATCTTATCTCTGCTCAAATTATAGAAACTCTTATAATAAATACTTTGCATATAGAAACTCTTATAGCAACTAAGGCTCTTCTTTGTGTAAAATCTGCTAAAGGCATTCCTATATTTGATTTTTCTGCCAGAAGAACCCATGGAATTGATAGTAGTCTTCATGTGGCAAGGGCTTCTTATATAGCTGGATTTTTCGGAACAAGCAATGTCCTTGCAGGAAAATTGTGGAATATACCAGTTGTAGGAACTATGGCTCATTCTTTTGTTGAAGTCTTTCCTTCAGAAGAAGAGGCTTTTAAGGCTTTCTCCAAAACTTACCCTGAAAGATCAATCCTTCTTATTGATACTTATAATACTATTGGTGCTACCCAAAAAATTATAAAATTAAAAAACTTTTTTGAAGAAAATAAAATATCCCTAAAAGGTGTAAGAATTGATAGTGGAGACCTTGCAGAACTTTCTAAAAAGGTGAGAAAAATATTAGATAAAGGTAGCTTAAAGGAGGTTCAAATTTTTTTAAGCGGAAGTTTGGATGAAAAAGAAATTAAAAAACTTTTAAAAGCAAAAGTCCCAGTTTCTGGCTTTGGAGTAGGAACGAGAATGGGGGTTTCTGAGGATGCTCCCTACTTTGAAATGGGCTATAAATTAGTAGAATATGAAGGTAAACCCTGTTTTAAACTTTCTCCCAAAAAAGAACTTTTGCCAGGATCTAAAAGTCTTTATAGAATTTGGGATGAAAAAGATCAGTTTCTTTTTGATTTAATTACACTCAAAGATGAGCCTGTAGATCTTTCTTCTTATCCAAAAAGTACTAATCTCTTAGAACTGGTTTATAAAGAGGATAAAATACTCTATCATGAATCTTTAGAAGATATAAGATCAAGGGTCAAAGAAGAATTAAAAAGAAATTATAAAAAGCGTGTCAAAGTGTCTAAAGCTATCAAAGAGCTTTACAAACATTTAAAAAAAAATTTTTTGTACTCTAAAGAAATTACCTAATCTCTTGACTTTTCTTAGGTTTCCTTTACATTGAATAATATAAGTCCAAAATCTTTATAAAGGGGGATTAAGATGAAAAAGCTTTTAATTATTTTCTTTATAAATTTTTTTGTTTTTTCCTTAACTTTTGCTCAGGAAAAGCCAAAGGTTGAGGTAGTAACTCCTCAGGCTGAAGAAGTTAAATCGCAAGAAAAAAAAGATTTAACCTATTTTCCAGTCCCTTTTATTCCTGTATTAAAAGATTTAGATTATCAAGCAGAAAAAAGCGCTCTTTTGCGCACTGGGAACATTCTTACAGGAATGCTTGTTTTTAGAGGGAATTATAGTCCTAAATCTCTGGTAGAATTTTATAAGGTCCAAATGGTAAATCAGGGTTGGGAAGAAATAGGGTCTTTTTCTTCAAAAATTACCTTTTTAGCTTATAAAAGACCCGAAGGAACAGCTTTTATAAGTGTTTCTGAAGGTTGGTATTATACTGAATTAAGAATTGTGGTAATGTTATCTCAAGTAAAGATTTAAAAGTGCCTTATGTCTGTTACAGGGGCTTTAAAAGATAAAAAAATACTTATAGGGGTTTGTGGAGGTATTGCGCTTTATAAGGTTTGTGAATTAATAAGAAGTCTCAAAAAAGAGGAAGCAGAGGTAAAAGTTGTTTTAACAACAGGAGCAGAAAAATTTATAAATCCTTTACTTTTTTCATCCTTAAGTGAAAATAAAACTTATACTAATGAAGATTTTTTTAAAGCTGAAGGAAGTATCCTTCATATTGAACTTGGTAAATATCCTGATTTAATTTTAATTGTCCCAGCAACTGCTTCTTTTGTCTCTAAATTAGCAGTTGGATCTGCAAGCGAATTATTACTTGCTATTTTACTCTCAACTAATGCCCCTGTTTATATTTTCCCTTCTATGAATGCTTCTATGTGGGAGCATCCTGCAACTAAAGAAAATATTGAAAAATTAAGAAAATACGGATATTTTATTTATGAGCCAGCTGAAGGACCTCTTGCCTGTGGAGAAATCGGTAAAGGAAGACTTCCTGAAGTTGAAGAAATTTTAGAAGTAATTAAGGCTCATTTTACAGAAAAGAACCTCTTAGGTAAAAGAGTTTTAATAACAGGAGGACCAACAAGAGAATACATAGATGAGGTTAGATTTATTACCAATGCCTCTTCTGGAAAAACAGCCTTCTTTCTTGCTAAAGAAGCTTATTATAGAGGTGCTGAAGTCCATCTTATATGGGGATTAGATGTTTTTCCTTATATACTTCCCAGGTTAAATTATTTTTCTACTATTCCTTTTCCTAACATTTATTTTATAAAATCAACAAGAGAGATGTTTGAAATTGCTAAATCCCTTTTCCCTCAATGTGAAATTTCTATTTTTGCAGGAGCTCCCTGTGATTTTAGACCAAAAACACCCTTTAAAGGAAAACTTAAGAAAAAAGAGGGGTTAACTATAGAGTTAGAACTTACTGAAGATATTGCTAAAACACTAAATTCTTATAAATCTGAAAGGCAAATTACTATAGGTTTTGCTTTAGAAGAAAAAGAAAAGATTTTAAATTATGGGAAAGCAAAGAAAAGGGAAAAAATTTTTGATATTTTAATTGCTAATCCTTTAAGTACTGCAGGAAAAGACCAATCTGATTATATAATTTTTACTCCCAAAGATGTGCTTGAATTTGAAAATCTTCCAAAAGCTCAACTGGCAAAAGTTCTTTTTGATCTTATTGGTTCATAAAGACAGAGTGGCTCTTCTTCCAAATAGTCTCCAGTTGCTTCATAAGCTCTTGCTCTACAACCACCACAAATTCTTACATATTCACATTTTCCGCACTTTCCTTTATATTTTGTAAAATCTCTTAAATTATTAAATATCTCTGAGTTTTCCCAAACTTCTTTAAAAGTTTGTTTCCTTAAATCTCCGCAAGGTATCTCTAAATACCCGCAAGGTTGAACTATACCCATATGGGAAATAAAACAAAATCCTGTACCAGCAAGACATCCTCTGGTTATAGCATCAAGTCCAAAAGTCTCAAAGGTAACTTTTTTCCCTTCTGCCTTTGCTTTTTCTCTTAAAATTCTATAATAAGTGGGGGCACAGGTAGCTTTTAGCTGAAGATGGGATTTTTCTCTTCTTTCATAAAACCAGGTAAGAATTTCTTCATACTTTTCTGGGGTTATGCTTTCTTTACTTATCTCTTTTCCTCTTCCTACAGGAACAAGAACAAAAATATGATGGGCAATCGCACCTAAATTAATCACCAGTTCATGAATTTTAGGAAGTTCTTCAACATTTATTCCTGTAATAGTGGTATTAATTTGAAAGGGAATACCCTGTTTTTTTAATATTTCTATACCTCTTATAGCCCCTTCAAAAGCACCTGGCATTTTTCTAAAATTATCATGGGTTTCTTTGGTTGCTCCATCAAGACTTATACTCACCCTTGCTATCCCAGAATCTTTAATTTTTTGAGCTATCTCTTCAGTAATAAGGGTCCCATTTGTTGCTAAAACTGGTTTTAATCCAAGTTCTACACATTTTTTTGCTATATCAAAGATATCTTCTCTTAAAAGCGGTTCTCCCCCTGTTAATATTATTATAGGTTGAGAAACCTCTCTTATTTCTTCAAGTATTCTAAATATTTCTTCAGTTGTAAGTTCCCCTTCATAAGGTCCTTTCGATGCTGCAGCTCTACAATGAATACAATCGAGATTACAAGTTCTTGTTAATTCAAAAGCTATTAATCTTGGCAAAAATTTATCTTCTTTAATATTCATTTCTTTTAACCCCATTTCTTAAAATTCCTATTCCCTCAATAAAAATTTCAACCATGTCTCCTTCTTTTAATACACCTACTCCTGGTGGGGTTCCTGTTGCTATAACATCTCCTGGAAAAAGAGTCATTATATTAGAAACGAATTTTACAAGTTCAAAAACATTAAAAATTAATTCTTTGGTTGAACTACTTTGTCTTATTTTCCCATTAACCTTAGTTTCTATTTTCAAATTACTTGGGTCAATTTCAGTTTCAATAAAAGGACCTAAGGGTGCAAAGGTGTTAAAGCTTTTACTTCTTGTCCACTGTCCATCTTTTCTTTGTAAATCCCTTGCTGTAATATCATTAAAACATGTATATCCTAATATAGCAGATCCTATGTCTTTAAAATTTTTAGGTTGATAAATTGTTTTTCCTATAACTACTGCTAATTCTCCTTCATAGTGTACTTCTTTACTTTCAGAAGGCAATATTATATTCTCTTCAGGTCCTATAACTGCAGTAGGAGGTTTTAAAAATATAATAGGTTCCTCTGGTATTTTCATGTTAAGTTCTTTTGCATGATCTCTATAATTAAGCCCAACAGCTATAATTTTAGAAGGTAGACAAGGGGAAAGAATTTTTACCTCTTCTAATTTATATTCCTTCCCAGTGAGTTTTTCTAAGTTAAAGGGATTTTTTATTTCTAAAATTTTATCTTCTTTAAAGACCCCAAAAAAGATTTTTTTCTTATATAGAAATCTTCCAATTTTCATAAACCCCTATTCTACCTTATTTTCATAATTTTTACAATTTATAAGTTCTATTATAGCTACATCTGGAGGGGTTAAAAGTCTCATTGGTGGACCTCCTGTTCCTACTCCTTTTGAAACAAAAAGATAAGAATTCCTCCCAAGATATTTTAATCCTCTATCTGTTTCATATATTTTTTTCATAATAAAGGCACCTAAAAATTTATAAAGCCCACCATGAGTATGACCGGAAAGCATAATATCAAAAAGACCAATAGCTTCTTTTTTAATCTCTGGCTGATGCTTTAAAAGTAAAATAAATTTGTCTTTGGGAATTTCTCTTAAAAAGCTTGCTTCATCAAAATTAGAATCACAGGCATTAAAATATTTACAGGTCTTATCATCCATCCCCACTATATATAAAATATTTCCCACATTTATAAATTCATCTCTCAATAATTTAAAGCCTGCTTTTTGGGTAAAATCTATAGCCTGTTTCCATCCTCTATAATATTCATGGTTACCTAAAATTGCATATTTACCTAAGGGTGCCTTCAATTCTTTAAGCTTTTCAGCAAATTCATCCTTTTTCCCCATATTTCCATCCACAAGATCCCCTGTAGAAACGACTAAATCTGGCCTTTCTTTTTCCCATACTTCTTTTACTAAATTTATTTTATCCATGCCCATCAAGGGCCCTAAATGTAAATCTGATATTTGAAGAATTTTAATTTTCTTAATACTTTTTGGTAATTTACAGCTCCTAATTTTAATATGAATTAGTTCTAAATTTTTAGTTTCCAAATAGCTATAAATTGAAAATACTAAAGAAAGAAAAAATAAAAAGAAAATTTCTTTATTTTTGGAAAAATGACAATTAAAAATTTTTTTAATAAACCACTTAAAAGTATCCCAAATTAAACTAAAAAAGACTAAATAAATTAAAATTCCCATCCAAAATAAAACAAATAGAGCAACTAAATAAGAAACTCGTGAAGAGGCATATTTATCTGCATATCTTAAAAAGACTGGAGAGGAAATTAAAATTAGTATTACTACAAAGAGAAATTTTTTAAAATTTTTTTCTAAAATAAGAGGTTTAATTTTTGTATAAAATATATAAAAATGCATAAGGGAATAGATAAGGAAAAAGGTTAAAATAAACCAGAGCATATTAAAAGAATAGATTTTCTCTACCTATGATTATTTGTCCTAAAGCTATTCCGCCATCATTTAAAGGGGTTTTTTGAGGTAAAAAAACTTCAAAATCTGCTTTTTCAAGCTTTTCCCAGAGACCTTTTAAAAGGATTCTATTTTGAAAGGCCCCGCCATTTAAAACTACTTTTTTAATACCACTTTTTTCTTTTATTCTTTCAACAACTTTAAAGCTTGCCTCTATGATTGCCCAATGAAAAGAAAGGGCTATTTCTGGAATGGGTATTTTTTTATCTTTTAATTCTATAATTTTTTTTATAAGATCTTCTGTTGAGACAATAATTTGGTTTTCTCTTTCTTCAATTTCTAATTCTATTTTATAGAATTTTTCTGTTTTTAATGCTATCTCTTCAAGTTTTTGAGCTGCCTCTGCTTCTGTACTAATAGTTTCACAAATACCTAAAAGTGCTGAAACACCATCAAAAATTCTTCCTATGCTACAAGCAAAAGGACAATTGAGCTTTTTTTCTAACATTTGCAAAATAATATTTAAAGGTTTACCTTCTTTAAAGGGTAAATAATCTACAGGGAGTCCTACCTGATAAAGAAGGGAAAGCCCTATACGCCAAACCTCTTTTATAGCTTTTTCTCCTCCAGGAAGCATAAAATAAGAAAAGTGCCCCATTCTTTTAAATTCTTTTCTATCTGCAATTAAAAACTCACTCCCCCAAATTTTATGATCTGTCCCAAATCCTGTTCCATCAAAGGAAAGTCCAATTACTGGTTCTTCAATTTCATGCTCAGCCATAACAGTTACAATATGAGCATGATGATGCTGAACCTTAATTCTTGGTTTTTCTCCTGCAAGCTTATCTGTTATTGCTGTAGTAAAATAATGGGGATGCATGTCAGATATAAAAACTTCTGGATGAACATCAAAAACCTTTAAAAAGTGTTCTACAGCGGATTGATAAACCCTCTGTGTAATAGGTGATTCTAAATCTCCTAAATACTGGCTTAAAATAACCACTTTATCTTTAGCAATAGCAAAAGAATTTTTAAGATCCCCTCCTGAAGCAAAAAGATGGACTGGAAAAGTTTTTTTAAGAAGAATAGGAGCTGGAACAAACCCCTTAGATCTTCTTATAAAAAAAGGTGTTTCCTTAATAACAAACATTACACTATCATCATTGTGGACAATTATTTCTCGGTTATAAGTTACAAAATAATCTGCAATATGAGAAAGTCGTTCAAAGGCTTCATCATCTTTAAAACAAATAGGCTCTTCAGATAGATTCCCACTTGTCATTACAAGAATTAAATCTTTATCCAAAGAAAAAAGATGGTATTGAAAGGGTGTATAAGGAAGCATTATGCCAATATAAGAAAGATGAGGAGCTATATATTTACTAATTATAGATTTTTTTTCTTTTAAAATTAGTATGGGTCTTTCTTTTGAAAGAAGAATCTCTTTCTCCTTTGGAGATATGTATAAAAATTTTTCTATTTTTTC
>Ga0315298_1003574_pt1 | contig 24559 bp, 23 predicted proteins | sample WHS_1_MG_FD_203077 | JGI IMG/M metagenome (GOLD analysis project Ga0315298, IMG submission 203077) | Extremophilic microbial mat communities from Washburn Hot Springs, YNP, Wyoming, USA - WHS_1_MG | ecosystem: Environmental > Aquatic > Thermal springs > Hot (42-90C) | place: USA: Wyoming...
AGCGTCAAAATATTTCTTTATTATTTCTAGGCTTCTTCCAGGAAGCTCACGAGTTACATAGACTTTGGGTTTCGGCATCTGTTATTTCACCTTAACAATGGTTTGCAAAATACTTTATTAAAGTTCAAACTCATATTTATACTCTTATCCGCAAGCAGAAGTTTCTTTTTTAATTAGTTGTGCCGCTTTGAAATTGCCGATAGGCACATCTGCGAATATTAAGTCCATGCTAAAAGAGAGCATCAAGGGGGAGTTAAAGAGTTTGGTGGGGGCCGGACCGAACCGGCGACCTTCCACACGTCAAGCGGATGTCTCCTAACCGAGCTAGACTACCGGCCCGCTGAGATATTCTACTTTCTTTTCCGATATATAGCCAATTCGTCTTTTTCACTGTAACAGACAAATTCAAACCCCGCTTCGATGAGTTTCTTTTCCTCCTCGAGATTTCCTGCCGTGACTACCTGCCATTCGTCGCTTTCAAAGTTTACTAAGTGCGTGTAAATATCCGTGTTTTCAAGTTTTTTATGTCCAAGCAAACACCATAATAGGAGCTACCATAGTCTATCCATTAAAACAATAGCAGGCGTTTTTGCAAGTGACTAAACATACTTGATGAAACACAAAAATTCTTGCATATTCTTCACCGCGAAAGAATATGCTCGTGAAAGCATGAAGTTTCTTAAAAGCCTGAAAATTAAGTTTCCAGCTATACCAGCTCATATACGTTCTTGGCACCTTGGCTTTCCACATGGAGAAACTTACTACATAGGTCTTGGACTTACAGTGCCCCAAGGCACTGAGAAGAGGATTTAGACTATATAAATATTGCGAAAAGCCTATTTGCTACTTGAGCCACTCTGGATGATGATCTTTGGGATATAATTCGTATCAACCCACTAATCACAGTCTCTTAAAGTTCGAAGATATGAGGTACATCTACTCCTTTAGGGCATGGCATAAACTGTGATATGAGCAATGCGCGGGCGCATTTTTAAGATTATTAGCGCGCTACATCCCAAGCCCTAAGCGTTTAACATCCTTAGATTGTATGCTATTCTCATCCCAGCGCCTATAGCCTTATAATGCTCTCCATAAACTTCTGCATAAAAACATTAAAAACCAAATTATTCAGTAATTCATTGCGGCGTTACATTTAAATTTGGCCACGACTAAAAGAGAAAACCAAATGTTTAAGGAGTGTTAGAATTGGCTTCGAAGAAAGAGCCTATTTGGATTGCCCGCGACCTTTCAAAGTGCAGTGGTTGCAGAAAATGTGAAGTGGCGTGCTCGCTTTTCCATGAAAAACGCATATGGCCAGAAGCCTCAAGGGTAAGGGTTTTTATGCTGATTCCCGGGGTTGAGTTCCCCCACTTCTGTGTCCAATGCGAAGATTACCCGTGCGTTCAAGCATGCCCAGTTAAAGCCTTGTTCGTAAGCAATAAAACAGGAGCAGTTTTGGTGAACAACGAAGCGTGCATTGGATGTGAGAAATGCGTTGAAGCTTGTCCTGGAAGGGTCCCTCACATGCATCCAAAGGAAAACCACATATTAATCTGTGATTTATGCGGGGGCGACCCCCAATGTGTTAAGGCTTGCCAGAGTGGAAGTTGGAGTGTGCTTAGAGTTATATCTAGAGGAGATCATGTCTACAAGCTTTATGCGCGCACTCCAGAGGAGATAACGCGGGATTTGGCTGTTAAAATCTACGGAGAAAAAGGTGGGCAGTTCTTATGATTTTTGGCTATGCTGGAAAGTTTTTGGAAGTTGATCTTTCAACGAAAACCTTTAGAGATGTAAGGTTTGAAGAGGAAGTTTTAAGGGACTATGTCGGTGGAAGGGGTTTAGCTGCGAAAATTCTCTGGGATAGACTTGGCGGCAGATGGGAAAACGTGGATCCCCTTGGACCGGAAAACATACTTTTGTTTTTGACAGGTCCCCTAACAGGGTTTTTCCCAGGAGGGAGAATTTGCGTTTCAGGCAAGTCTCCTCAAAGCAATGGGGTTGTGGGCTCCACTGTTGCCGGCGAGTTTGGGATTGAATTGAAATGCGCCGGCTACGATGGCTTAATCATTTTAGGCGAGGCGGAAAAACCCGTTTACTTGTTTGTTAAAGATTCCGACATTGAAGTTAGGGATGCAAGCCACATTTGGGGTATGGACGCCAAACAAACAGTTGCTACGCTTACGAAAGAATGTCGAGAACTTTTTGGGAAACGCTATCCCCGGAAAGGACTATGGAAAGAACCCGCAATCTTGTATATTGGACCTGCTGGAGAAAACTATGTGCGCACAGCTGTGGTTGCTGCAAAGTGGACACATGCCGCTGGCTACGGAGGTTACGGCGCTGTCATGGGTTCTAAAAGACTTAAGGCAATAGCTGTAAAGGGAACAGGTCCACTCCCCGAGGTTGCGAACCTAGAAAAGGTGAAGATGCTGATGCAGGAAGTGTGTAATGGTGCCTACGAGAATGAGCTTTGGAGGCGCTGGGGAACTGGCTCAGGAGGCTACAGTTTTGGCGCGAAAACAAGCTCTGAGCCTATTAGGAACTGGCAAGAGGAGTGGCATGATGAGAGAAGCTTTGGGGTTGACCAGTTTGAGAACAGGGTTTGGGTGAAAAGTTACTGGGGAGATTTTGGCTGTCCCACTACATGCCTAAAACTTGCAGTGGTAAAGTCTGGAAAGTTTAAAGGCGCAATCACCGATAACCCAGACTATGAGTTGCAAGCCTACCTTGGCACGAATCTAGGCATCTTTACTCCCGAAGAAAATGTCTACTTGGCTTCAGTTATTGATGATTTAGGGTTGTGTGGGATACAAACAGGTAACGTTTTGGGCTTTGCCGCTGAACTTTTCCAGAGGGGAATTTTGACTGCGGAGGATTTAGATGGTTTAGAACTCAGATGGGGAGACGCTGAAGCTTTCGCCCTTTTAGCTAGAAGAATTGCCTATAGAGAAGGCTTTGGAAAAATTTTAGCTGAGGGAACATACCGTGCAGCCTTAAAAATTGGGAAAATGAAGGGCATGGATGTTATGCCTTACGCCGTGCAGGTTAAGGGCATAGGGGTTGGCGCGCATGGAATTCGTAGCGGAAGGGACTATCCTGAAATTTATTCTTATGCTTGCTCTGTCCAAGGAGGAGACCACACTTCCGTGGCTTGCATGCCCATTGGCGACTCCAGAAGCGAATTAATAATTATCTTTCACGACTCGGGGGTTTACTGCCACTTCAATGTTTTCAACATAGACAGCAACGTGCCCTTCAAATTTTATGAGGCTGTAACAGGTTTAGAGTTGACGAAGGACATGTGGGTTAACACTAAAGCCTTAAAAATACTTCACTTACAGAGAGCAATGCTCCTTTTGGGCGGTCCAGATTTTAGATGGAAACCAGAAACACACGATGATAATCCACTGCGATTTTATGAACCATTACCTTCCGGGCCTTTCAAGGGCAAGGCCGCGAGAAAAAAATATGTGGACGAGGAAAAAAGGAAATATTACAAGGCGGTTGGATGGGATAAGAGAGGCGTGCCTAAATCAGAGACCCTTAGAAGGCTTGGACTTGAAGATGTTGATGAAGTTCTAAAAAAGCTACGCTGAAAATATTGTTAACTTTCTCGTCTTTCTCCTCATCAAAAGGATCCATAATAAGCCTAAATAAGCAAAACTCATCCTAGTTATGTTAGTGCTTATAATTGCCTTTTCCCACTGGTATGCTAGTCTTATATCCCGAGCAACTCTTTGCATAACTTTACTCCTTTTGTAGCTGAATCAGCCCAGCTGTCCGCGCCTGTGTACTGTTTGGCATTTTCATCTACTCTGCCACCGCCAATTATGATCTTGATGTTATCCCTAAGACCCGCTGCTTCCAATGCATTGATGGTTCTTTTCATGGCATCTATTGCTAATGTTAACAGTCCACTCAGACCTACAATGTCTGGTTTATGTGTTTTGACTGCTTCGACGAATTTTTGCGGGGGTACGTCTACTCCCAAGTCTATAACCTTAAAGCCAGCAGCTTCTGCGAATGCTTTAAAGATGTTCTTGCCAATGTCGTGGATATCTCCTTCTACACTACCTAATAGAATGGTGCCTACCAGTTTAGCTTCCTTCTTTTCAAATTTAGGCAACACTAACTCCATAATTTTGTTAAATATGTAGCTAGCGTAGACGAGTTCTGAAAGGAAATACTCTCCCTTCTCGTATTTCTCGCCAACGATATCTGTAGCTTTTCTGCAAGCGTCAAAAATTTCGTTAGGGTCATACTCCTCCAGGGCTTTCTTCACAAGACCTATGGTTTTCTCTTCGTCGAGGTTAGCGAAAGCGTTTACAAGTTCATTTAAAGAGGAAATTTCACTACCCCCTGTATATGTCAACGACGTGATACACCGTACTTTTCAACTGCTTTAATTACTGCCCTAACGTTTTCAGGTGGGGTCTCTGCAGGTATTACAGTTGACGATGCCAATATGAAACCACCGCCCGGCATAGTGTCTTCTAATAATTTCTTAACGTATTCTTCAATCTTATCTGAGGTGGCGTTTAGCAGTAATGTTGGGGGTATGCCTCCCATTACGCAGGTGTGTCCCGCAAGCATTTTTTTGGCTTTTCTTATATCAGTTTTCTCAAAGGAAGCGATGCCCCAGCCCTTAGGCAACTCAAGTATGGTTTCTAGGTGGGCATCATGACGACCTTCGAAGGCAACTTGGCATTTAATCCCTTTTTTATACAACTCCACTATGATGGTCTTAAGGTAAGGCCAGTAAAACTCGCTGTAAAGTTTTGGTGAAAGGTATTCGTTTAGATGAAGAGGTATCAGCACAAACTTGGTGGATTTGAAAGTTAAAGTCCGGAACAGCGGTTTTTCCATCAAGACATCGCATGCCAATTTAACTTTTTCCGGTACTTTACGCAAGTCGAGTAAAATCTTTGGAATAGTTCTCAAGAAATCGCCTAAAAAATCTAATGGAACATATGTAAGTGCCATCAGAAGCGACGGGTAACCAAGTTTAGCGAGGTCTTCGGTTAACATATCCATATGATAAGCATATTTGGCACCCTCTAGACCTACCCTCATGAGAGTAGCTATCGCCTCAGGTGAGTTTGGTCTTTCAAGACTAAGATGTGCTCTCGGCACGATAACTTCAGCAATAAACCTCACAGGATCCTCTATAAATTTGTCATACTCTTCAGTCTTTAGAAATTCTCCGCCTATAAACTGAAATGACCCTGTATCCGGGGATAATTCTATGCCGGGCCAACGTGTATATTTATCACGGAGAATAGCATGTATTGGACCTGTTAAGACGCTAACATAACGAGCTACATCTTGATAATCTCGAAGGGCATATACCAAAATGGAACCAGTTCCAAGCGTTGGCACAGAAGGCATATCCGTATTAAAGTCTGTCGCTGTTTTTATTATGGCTTTTCGCGCTTTCTCATAATCAAACAGAAACTCATATGCTGTTATACCAGCCCACTTGGCTTTGAATCCGAAATCAAAGTTAAGACTTAAAGGCACTTTATCTGGCTCTTCAAGGTTGACCGCTGCATTAATACGTTCAAACCTCTCCTTGACAAGCTCCTCAGAACTTTGCATATTATCATCTCTACAAACATAGGTTTGTATTTTTATTTTTAAATTTTCTGCTAATCTGTCAGCAATATATGCAAAGAGAATTTGCAAACTTTACAACAGCACGTTTAAATTAACATTTAAACAAGGGTAGGCACTAACTTTAGTAGACTATTAAAAACTACACTAAAATTCTTGTTTCTATAGCTTAAAGGGTTAAATCAAAATAAAGCATTAAGAAGGGAATGATACTTGATTACAGCTTAAAATAAACTTCTAACTTCAATATCTAATGCTTTAAAAACACCGTGGCAAGAAGAGCGCTTTTAGTAACTCCTTTTGAAGATAAAATTTTTAAACTATACTGATTTTTTAAACAAAGAAAGAGGGGAAAATTCGTGGAAAAAAACATTGAAACAAAGTATATTTGGTACACACACATTGCATCTTTCCTATTCTTCTTAAGTGTAAATGGACAACTTCCGCTATTATCGCCATATGCAACTGAAACTTTAGGAGCTTCCCCAAGCATTGTGGGTGGGCTTTTTTCGATTACGTTTATAGTTGCAATAATTTTTAGGCCCTTTTGCGGTTTTATTATCGACAAAGGATACAAGTTTGAGGCTCTCATGCTTGGGTGCTTATTAGCGGGTTTAACTTCAATAGGAATGTATTACTCTACGGATTTATGGACATTCGCGTTATGTAGGGTAACGCAGGGTATAGCGCTAGCTGCTTTTCTACCGGCTTCCATATCCACAGCTCTTGATATGGCTTCTGAAAAACATGTTGGAGAGGTACTGGGGTGGAGAGGTACAATGTTTGGTATAAGTCAAGTTATTGGCCCAAGCGTTGGCGCTTATTTAGGAGAGCTTCTTGACTTTCGAACGGTTTTTGGAATAACTTTATTTCCATTTATAGCGGCATTTATCATTGCGTACACAACCAAGAAAAAGATCACCCTTCCGATTATGCATGAAACAGGTAATAAGGTAAGAAAGTCAGACATTGTAAACGCGAATTTCATAATCTCTTTAGTGGCAACAGGTTTGTACAGTATGGCATATAACGCACTACTAACATTTTTGCCAGTGTTTTATGTACAGAGAGGCCTTGGAGTTATTGTTTATGGATTTTATAGCGGTATCGCGGGAGGAACAGGCATACTTGCAAGAGTCGTTGGAGGAAAACAAGCAGATATAAAAGGTCCACTATGTATAGCACTCATAGGAGTTTCCATAATTTCAGTAGCTCATGTAGGTCTTTATTTCTTCCGCTATCCGCCATTAGTTTATTTAATAGCGGCTATAGCGGGTTTCGGTATAGGACTTTGGATGCCTGGGGTGCAGCTTTTAGGGTTTCAAAAAACGCCACCACAACTAAGAGGCCTTTGCTCGAGCATTTACTTTATAAGTTTTGATGCAGGCTCATTAATAGGACCTATGTTATTTGGTTACTTTATAGAAGCACAAGGTTACACTATAATGTTTTTGCTTGCGCCGCTTATATTTTTCATGAGTCAAATTACCATTTTAGTAGGATACTTTGTTAACAGCCATAAGGCGAACAAACCACAAAAATGAATGCTTTACGTAAAAACAGAAAATAAGAAAGAAAAAGTGCCGATTCCCTCGTCGAAATTACAGATCTTAAAAATTTAATAGTGTATAACCACTTACACGTTATCTTCTATTTGAGGATTTTTAATTAGTTGTTCACGCATAAGTATAGTTGTGGATTCCCTTGCATTTTTTATCATCGCTGACGCTCTATCCCAAAGCTCTTGCTTGCTTAACTTGATTCTCGCAATTCCTTCTTCAATGGACTTTAAAGCACAAGCAACTGCCTCGCGTATAAACACTTCATCTTCGTCCATTCTGGGTACAATGTAACTTTCATTTAAGCCCTTCTCTTCAGCAAATTTAGCCAGCTCTTGAGCTGCGGCAATGCACATGTCATCAGTAATGTTTTTAGCTCTAACATCCAAAACCCCGCGAAATATGGCTGGAAAACCTAGTGAATTGTTTATTTGATTCGCAAAGTCAGATCTTCCCGTTGCAACTATTTTAGCTCCAGCTTCTTCGGCTTCCCAAGGCCAAATTTCTGGAATCGGATTCGCACACGCGAAAACTATGGCGTTACTAGCCATAGTTGACACCCACTCTTTCTTTATCGTTCCAGGCCCAGGTTTTGAGGCAGCCACCACAGCATCCACACCCTTAAAAGCTTTTCCCACATCGCCTACTCTTCCTTCGCCGTTAGTTTTAATAGCTAAATCATATTTCCATGGGTTTTCTTTTTCCATTTTTTTAACATCTTCCCTCGAACGATGCAGCATGCCCTTTGAGTCCACTATTATAATGTTTTCAGGCGGAATTCCCCAACGCATAAGGACATAAGCCGTGCGGATGTTAGCTGCACCTGCCCCTATTAGAGTTATTAAGCTTTCTCTTGGTTTCTTACCTACAACTTTAAAAGCATTTATCAATCCAGCCAATATAACTGCGGCTGTTCCTTGTTGATCATCGTGCCATACAGGTATTTGCAGTTTCTCTCTAGCCTTTTCAAGTACGTAAAAGCATTTGGGAGTTTCTATATCCTCTAGATTTATCCCGCCAAAAGATGGTTCAATCAACTCACATGCTCTAACAATTTCCTCTGGATCTTTGGTTTTAACACATATTGGAAAAGCGTCCACGCCTCCAAGATATTTAAAGAGCAAAGCCTTTCCTTCCATTACTGGCATAGCAGCTTCAGGCCCTATATCGCCAAGACCAAGAACTCTACTTCCATCACTTACAACCGCAACGTAGTTCCATCGATTTGTGTAGTGGAATGAGAGTTCAGGATTCTCCTTTATTTTCTGACAAGGCGTAGCAACTCCAGGGGTATACCATATAGCGAAGTCAGAGTATCCTCTGATAACGCATTTGGGCATAACTTGTACTTTGCCTTCATATAGAGAGTGGTATGCTAATGCGAGTTTAGCTGGTTTCGCAGCTTTTGCTAATAAATCTTCCGAATTGACTTTTTTATTCTCTTTAGTGCTCATGTTTTCACCTCTATTTTCTTTATACTTTCAAACCTATTATCGTGTAGGCTTTTTTAAGGTTACATTCAACTTGTTTCTTTAAGTCATCGTAAAAGTTTTTTCCATTTGAATCTATCGCGACTGCTAGCGGACCGAAATTACTTACGTGCATAACCCATAAGGCTTCTGGAACACCAAGATCCAGCCATTCAACTTTCTCCACCTCTTTCACTGACTTAGCAGCGAGAGCCCCACACCCGCCAGTAAACATAGTGTACACAGCTGCAAACTTTTTGCAAGCTTCTGCAGTTTTTAAGCCCATTCCGCCCTTTCCTATGATGACTCTAACTCCTGTTCTTTCTATAAACTCTGCTTCATACATTTCCAACCTTGTACTTGTAGTTGGCCCTGCTGATATAATGCTCCATTTGTCGCCCTCTTTTTTTACTACGGGACCTAAGTGGTATAATGCCATTCCGGAGAAGTTTACTGGCAAAGGTTTCCCGTTTCTCAAGTGTTCAAGGGCTCTTTTGTGCGCTGCGTCTCTAGCGCTTATAACAACACCTGATAGAAATAGAGTGTCTCCAATTCTGAGCTTCTTCACCTCTTCTTTACTTATTGGCGTTGAAAAGTGATATTCTACCATTATTTCACCTCTGAATTTAGGAACTTATGAGTTATAAACTCAACGCTATCCTTTGTTACTTTTAACGTAGAGGTCCGTTTAGCCCAGCAATTGACAATAACTCCCACAGCCATAGATGCTGGATGTCTGTGAGCTATTTCTATATGTGCATCCAAAGCTGTGGTTTTTCCTCCAACGCCATTCGGCCCCCATTCCAAGGCGTTTATAGCGTTTAACAATTTGTCCTCTAGTTCCGCTACATCTGCCCTTGGATGTTTTTTGCCTAACGGGTGTAGGAGAGCTTTTTTAGCCAGCGCCATTGCTATATCGCCAGCGGGACCTAATCCAACTCCCATAACTACAGGTGGACATGGTTCAGGCCCAACTTCGAAAATATCGTCTATGACGAGTTTTAAGGCTCCTTGCACTCCAAGCCCAGGAGGTATTGTCTTAGCTAAACTAGGCTTTTCGCTACCACCACCTTTCAACAGTACAGTTATTTCCGCTTCGTCGCTCTCAGGGAGTATTTCCCATTGGATCCAAGGTATTTTTTCACCAGTGTTATCACCGCTGTTTTTGCCTACAATCACATCTACAGCATTAGGCCTTAATGGTGTGACAGCAGTGGCTTCTATGGTCGACTCTTTAAGTATATTAGGAAGTTTACCTAGTAGCGGAAATTTTTCTCCAGCCTTTACATAAAACATCACTGTCCCCGTGTCTTGACATATAGGTCTATTTTCTTCCTCCGCAACCCTAATGTTATCAAGAATCGACTTGAAAATGCTTTTTGCAACTGGTTTATCTTCATTTTCATAAGCCTTCTTTAGAGCATCCTTGACATCATCAGCCAAGTATATGGCAGCCGCAGAAATCATTTTGACAATGGACTCTTTCAAAAAACTTGGTGGAACCATGTAGATTCTTCCGCATTTTTAGAAACCTATCATTAGGGAAAATATAAATTTTTGGGAATAGGACAAAACAATTCAAAGATTATAACCACAAGAAAATACTGGCATATCTATTGATTTCATCAGAAAGAAGCAACTTTATCATGTTGGACTTTAGCGTTAAGGGTTTTACATAATTTCTTAAGTGCAATTATGGATTACTCAAAATTATAGTTGAAAGCTTTGAGAAAAAGGAGTAAAGGTATTAGTACTAAAAACTTAAACCCATTTACAGCTATCTTGAGAGCTTGGCATTTTCTATATACCCAAGTAAGATTTCTTCACTTGCTCATTATTTAACAGTTCTTTACTTGTCCCATTGAGGACAATTTCACCAAGCTCCAGCACATACGCTCTGTCAGCAACCATCAAAGATTGGTAAACATTCTGCTCAACAAGTAAAATACTAAGTCCTTTTTCTCGAAGTTTCGCTAAAAGTTCGAACACCTTCTTTGTGATCTTGGGAGCTAATCCTGCAGAAGGCTCATCAAGCAGCAATAGCTTAGGACAAGACATTAAGGCTCTTGCAATGGCCAGCATTTGCTGTTCACCACCACTTAACGTACCCGCTAACTGATTTTGCCTTTCTTTTAGTATGGGAAACAATTGATAGACGAATTCAAAAGTCTCATCTTTTTTCTTCCATGCCTCTGAGGAGTAAGCGCCCATTTCAAGATTTTCTAAAACGGTCATACTCGGAAAAAGGCCTCTTCCCTCAATAACAGGAGCTATGCCTTTTTTAACGATCTCGAATGCGGGCAAACCGTCTATCCTTTGACCAAGCAAGAAAATGGTGCCTGCTTTTGGCGATATTAAACCTGCGATGGTTTTAATTAACGTGGATTTACCAGCCCCATTAGACCCAATGACTACTACCATTTCACCCTCATTGACTTCCAGAGATATATCATTCAGAGCTAAGGCTTCGCCGTAAAGACATCGTACACGATCTACTTTGAGAAGACATTTACTCATATACACTTTCCCCTAGGTAAGCTTCGATGACTTTTTCATCTTTAGCTATCTCTTTTGGTTGGCCTTCTGCCAATTTTTTTCCAAAATTAAGCACAATAATTCGATCGCAGTTCTCCATTATAGCTTTAACTATATGCTCTACCCAAATAATCGTCATGTTTAGTTCACCTTGCAATCTTCTAATTGTTTCAATGATTTTGGGTGTTTCAGAAGGATTCAACCCAGCCAAAACCTCATCTATTAAAAGTAACTTTGGTCTTGTAGCTAACGCTCTAGCTAAATCAAGTAGTTTTCGCTCTTGCAAAGTAAAGTTTTCAGTGTTAATATCTTTTCTGTGCAGTAAACCAACGACGTCTAACCATTTTTCCGCATCCATTCTGGCTTCATTAATTTTTGTGATGCCGCTTCTTCCAGCAAGCACTCCAACCATAACGTTTTCAACAGGGGACAATCGACGAAACGTTCTAGGTATCTGGAAGGTTCTAGCGATCCCCATCTTACAACATTGGTGGGGTTTAAAATTAGTGATTTCTTTTCCATTGAAGTATACTTTTCCTATGGTCAGCTTGTAAACTCCTGCCAAACAGTTAATTAATGTAGTTTTGCCAGCTCCGTTTGGGCCGATTAAACCAATGATCTCATTTTCCTTAATGCTAAAGGAAACACTATCTAAGGCTAATAATCCCCCGAAACGCTTTGTCACTTCTTCACACTTCAATAATATGTTTGACATTGTTTTTGAACATCTCCGTGATCCACAGATTGCATATTATCCTCCATCCTAAATTTAAATATAAAGCCAGAAGCCAGAAATAAGATACAAGAACATTGTTCATAAAACATTTCTAATCAACAACACCACTTGCCGAAATTAAAATAAAAAAAAGAGGAAAATTAATCTAGCCATAAAAGTTTTGCAGGATTTACTTTGAACATAGCTCCAATTTCGCTTTTTGAGAAGCCAAAGCCAAGTAGCGTTCGCAGCATTTGTCTAAAACCTTCTATCGGTGTAGGATTTAATATCTGTGAACTGTCGCTTGCAATAATTACATTTTCTGGTCCGACGTGTTTTATGATGCTCAGGAAGTTTACCGGATCCATCATTGGAAAGTAGAAATTCGGCACAGATGTATGTACATATATGCCAACGTAAGCCCCTTCCTTAACACATTGCTTCAGTTCGTCAATTGTCATCCATACCGGGTGGTTGATAACAAGCCTAGCTCCACATTCTTTTGACAGTTTTGCTAAAGCTATATTTTCCTCTGAGGATAAATGCCCGCTGCATACACCAACTTTTGCTTGCACAGCTAGTTCGAGAATCTCCTTTACAGCCGGAATTATTTTGTCTTCCTTATCAAATATCGAAAGCCCATTAGGATTTTTGTGCGGTCCTGAAGCATTTAAAGAAGGCATTCGTATCATCTTAATGTTAGGATATTTTAACGCCGTTTTGACCATTTCAGTATTTATTTGCCAGTTTAGTGTAATATCTCCGAAAACTCTTACAGCTTTGGGCAGATCTCCCTTGCTCACCATATAGTTAAGATGCTGCTCTACAGCCCATGCAAGAGTCATTGTTGGAAACCAGTGGTCTTTTAGACATATGGCACGCATACCCAACTTTGATGCTTCAATAGCGTAATGAACGATGTCATCGCTTCTGGAGGCGAAATCCGGATATACATGGGGATGCAAATCTATGGCATCAACGAATAATTCGTCTTCAATTCCGCGATAGAGTTTATTCATATCTGGGTCGTAGAGCATTGCGTGCTCCCATTCTGCGCCTTTCCTATAGACTTCTAGTCTTTCTGCAGGGGTTTTGTCAAGTATACTTCTCTTATCCCACTCCAATATTAGTCACCTCTGGTGTTTGACTTCACTATTAATCCCATGGTTTTGGGAAGATCACGGTGGCATCGGCTTGGTCAGGAGGATATACATATTTTTGATTACCGTTATTGTCGTATTGCATCACTGTTACTGTCACAACTGAATGCCCGAGGCCCAACGGGAATTTTATCTTACCTCCATAAATAGTTGTATCCATGTTAGAAAGAGCTTCTCTGACTTTTTCTCGGTCAATAGAGCCTGCTTTTTCTATGGCCTCAACGAGCAGCCTAGGAGATAGACAATTCCCTACTTGGGTTGTCGTCGGTTCTTCATTGTATTTTACACGCCACCTTTGCATTAACTCTTGAAATTCAGGGTCTTGTAATGGATTATTAGTACCTATGTTACACACGCCTGCTGCTAGATCTTTGCCTAAGAGTGTTACGAGTTCAGCGGCAGAGGTTGCCCTCTGAAGTTGAACCACTTTTGGATGCCAGCCGAGTTCTTTCATTTGCGTCATTAATGTAACTGCATCTGTAACGCTTGGTTCTGAAAGAAGATACTCTGCACCAGACTCCTTAGCCGCCAGAATGATGGCGGAAAAGTCAGACAGTCCAGGTTGGAAGATTGTTTCATAGACTATTTCGACATTTTGGTAGACTCCTTCACCAGCCTCAACAAGTTTATGAACTTCATCCTTCATCATTAGTCCAAGGTCGGTGTCGTCAACAATAATCGCCAATTTTATGGAACCACCTAGTAATGGTGCAAAAAGTTCAAAGGGCAGTTTAGTCATTTGAGGCCTGCCTTCAATAAACTCTTTAACTGCTGCTGCTCCATACATTTGTTCAAGCTGGGATTTTTGCTCAGGAGTAGGCTCTCGAACATCAGGGAATGACATAAAGGTATAGTTATGCCTATTCAGCTCGTAGGTAAGAGTGGAGCCAAGGGGACCTATAAGTGGGACTTTGTACTTGTTAGCCACGTTTGACATAGCAACTCCAAGCATACTTCCATGACTTCCAAGTAGGAAGTCAACACCGTCCACGAGGATAAGCCTCTCAGTATTAGTAGCTGCTGTTGAAGTATCGCTCTTATCATCGTAATAAATTAATCTTAAAGGTAATTTACGGCCCAAATCTTTGACATACACTCCACCATCCTCATTAACAATCTCTATGAAAAGTTCATAAGCCTTCAGTATGTCTTGCCCAGTTTTTCCAAGATTACCCGTGAGACATATTGAAGCGCCAACCAAGATTTCGGATTTCTCAGGTGCTTTTGGCATCAAAAAGAAATAATAGCCAACCGCTGCAACGACAATGACCACACAAATTATCGCTGCAATTATTATTTTGCTTACACCTTTCATATAGCCACTCATGTTCTTTGACCCACCTTCGTTATTGCTTGATAGTAATGAATATAAAAGAATTTCGGAAAAATCTAAGTTACATCTTTATGATTCAACTGCTATATCAAAAAGACAAAATTATAAATAAAAAGAGTGTTTATCAGGCGAATGTGCCATGCATTTTTCTAATTTGTCCCTTACTTGATAGCTTGTGCTGCTAATTCAAGTATATCTAAAACCTTCAATTTACCTCTTAAGAGTTGAAACATCCTCTTACACATTGGACAGGCGGTTATCAGTGCTTCAGCCCCTGTTTCTTGCGCTTCAGCTAACCTAGATTTAGCAATCTGTGTGCTAAGCCTTGGAAAGACGCCTAGAGTCCCTCCGCAACAGTGAGCCTTTTCTTTGGTCCACCTCATTTCTACGAATTTTATTCCTGGAATTTGTTTTAGCAGATCTCTTGGCGGTTCATACAAACCTAAACCCCTACCTAAAGCACAAGGATCTTGATAGGTTACGGCCATCGGAACATCTCTACTGAAAGAGAGCTTTTTGGATGTAAAATATTCTGTTACGTGAATAACCTCTGGACGTAAATCAACTCCATGCTTATTGTAATCCTCTACAAATGCTTTGTAACATCCAGGACATGAGACAACAACCGTGTCACACCGTGATTCGTTTATCGCTCTAGCGGTACGTTCAGCTAATTTTTTCCCATCTTTGGGGAAACCATTTCTAAACAAGGGAGAACCGCAACACATTTCATTTTCCAGCATTGTAAAGTCAGCATCTATTTGTTTCAGCAGTTTAGCCGTTGCCTCTGCAATTTCTGGCTGAAAATACTTAATTGCACAGCCAGCAAAATACAAAATATCTGCGTGTTTTTTCTTGTTAGTATAAATTACTGCGTTCTTAGCCAAAGATTCACTGTATGGGTTTCCCCATGCATCAATTCTTTTCTTTAACTCCATTACGTAGGGTGGTGCCTTTCCTTGCTCAACAATTTCTGCCCTTGCAGCCTCAATTATGTCGGAAACCTTTACATTTGTTGAACACCAACTTTCACAAAGATAACACCCTGCGCATTTGTATATAGCCTCAACAGTTCTTTCGTCAAACATTCTTTCCTTGTTCAAAATATCCAGAAGGGCTATGCATTTCCCTGTTGGAAAGTCAACCATTGATTTTGTTTGCGTGCCAACAGTACATATATGTTCGCACAGCAAGGGACAAAAGGCACAAAGTTCAATTTCTTCCTTTAGGTTTTTCAAGTTCATTATTTACACCTCCAATAACTTCCCAGGGTTCATAATATTGTTTGGGTCTAACGCTTTCTTCAGCGCAACAAGTACAGTATAAGCTGGACCATACTGTTCCTTCAGAAGCTCTACACCATCCGTCCCCGTACAATGATGATGACTAAATACGCCTCCGAATTTAAAAACAGTTCTTGCCCAAGCTTCTCTAAGATCCTCCAAAACTTCAAATGGATGGCGGTTGTCAGGAGCATTTTCAAGAGCTATACGGAAATACATTGAAGCACCATTATGCCACCAATGTGATGAATCATTCATTATGATTAGGTCTTTGCACTTTTTCAGAAGGACATCTTTAAAAGCGTGGTATGCCTCCTCGAACTTATCATATGTAACAGACGTTTCGAATGTATGATAGAGGAACGGTCTCTTTCCACGTTGTGGATAGAAATAATAGTATCTATGATCCCACCAGAATTTTGCGGGTTTCTCTCCCAAGTCAATAGCCTCTTCCTGTGAACATATTTTTGACACTATTTTCTCTTCCACATTAACCACTTCTGCAAGGCCTTCAAGCATAAGTATTAAGATGGCTCCTTTTTCAGGGAGGGATAATTCTTCACGCATTTTCCTATACTCTAAAGCCATTGAATACGCATTTTCGTCGTGAAGACGCATAACGGCAGGCCTTATTCCCTTTTTAATGATAGTTCTTGCTGCTCTAAACCCGCGACTAAAGCTTGGAAATAGAAATGCCTTAAATAATCGTTTTTCAGGTAATGGGAAAATCTTAATGGTGGCCTCCGTGATAATCCCCAAAATGCCCTCAGACCCTATAAAAAATCGGTTTAGCTCTGGACCGGTTGAATGCCTAGGAGCATGTATAGTTTTTATTATCTCTCCATTGGGTAAAACAACTTGCATTCCTGTAACACAGTCGCCGATTTTACCGTATCTTGTCGATAAACGTCCTGCTCCGTTAGTAGCTATTCCACCTCCTAAGGTGGTACAATAAAATCCTCCTCCAAAATGATTATGAGTATACCCATGTTTATTCAACTCGTCCTCTAACTTAAAGAGGTTTATTCCAGCTTCAGCGGTAACCGTCATTGAATCTTCGTCGATACGCTTTATAGCGTCCAGTCGCTTTGTTTCTAAGATTATACCGCCATAAATCGGGATGACGCCGCCAAAATTTGCAGCTGAACCACCACCGTAGGGGATAACTGGAATCTTATATCGATTGGCCAATTTCATTATTTGAGATATTTGATCGACATTCTCAGGATAAACAACGAAGTCGGCTTTTGGAGAAACCCATTTATGTTTAAATCGAAAGCGTTCAAGCATACCCCATGTTCTGCTGTATATAGATAACTCGGTATCGTCGGTTGAAACATTTTCAGGACCCATTACCTGTTGCAATTCTTTAAGTATAGTTTCCTTCGTTTCCATACATCCACCACATCTGTACCAATTTTTATTAAGAAATAGATGGAATGAAACTTTATAACTTATAAGCATTTTGAGGAAATGTTCGGTATCAAGATAGGCTAAACAACTTAATTCCTTACTTTCTATTAGATTTTTGAGCTTTTCTCATTCTGGCGAAAGCGCGTGTGATAAATCCAATAATTCCTTCGGGGAAAAATAGCGCAACAATAATCAACATAGCACTAAAAATAGTGAGATACCACTCTCCAAGCGGTTTCGTTATCTCTTGCAAAAATATCAGAGTAATAGAACCAAAGATAGGTCCTAAAACCGTGCCTTCTCCTCCAATAATTATTGTGAACAGAGGCATTAAGCTCCAAGATACGGAAAAAGATGTTAAGGGATCAATGTATAAGAGGTAGTAAGCATAAACAACTCCAACTAACCCGGTGAATATCGAGCTTAACGCCAAACTTAAAAATTTATATTTAACTGTATTAACTCCTATAGCAGCGGCCGCCTCCTCATTTTCACGGATAGCATAAAGGTAAAGGCCTGCACGTGAATTTCTAATCACGTACCCTACAAACACAGCAGCCAATGCAACAATAAGGGCGAAATAATAAACTTGAGAAAAATTGTATCCTGGAGGGGGAGTAACATGCACTCCGGCCGCACCACCAGTTAGGTCTCTTAAGTTAGTAACTAATAACCTCACAGCCTCACAAACAAAAATGGTGGAAAGAACAAAGTAAATACCCCTGATCCCCAGCATCGGTATAAACACTAAAGAACAGAGAATACACAAGATGGAGGCCAGTATTACTGCATATAAAACATTTCCTCTAGCAATCAGAGCAAAAGAATAAGCACCTATTCCAAAAAATACCGCATTTCCAAGCGAATGAAGCCCGACAAAGCCTGCAATGTAATTTAGAGCTGAGCTTAAGCCTACAAAAATTAAAAGAAGAAAGAGCATATATGTTGCGTATGAACCCATAAGGAAAGGTGAGGAAGCTAACAAACTAACAGCCAATGCACCTATAATTAAACTTATTTTTTTCTCAAGTTCCATTTTCACTCACCAAAGGCTCGTCTAACCGACACTACAATTATGAATAGCATAGTTGCTAACAAATCCTTAAGCTCTGCACCCAATAAACATGTTATAAAAGCTTCGGCAACCCCTAAAAGTAAGCCTGCGATAAGCGTCCCAATAATCGACAGGCCGCCTAAAATCACAAGAGTCGCGGACAAGTTTAGATATCGAAGCCCACTTTCAGGAGAGAATGGGTATATCATCCCTATAAGGCCGCCAGCAACTCCTGCTGTGGCCGAAGCTAGTGCAAAACAAAGCATATTTAAACGGTATGTATTAATACCAACAGTTTGAGCAGCTCTTGGATCTTGCGCAATCGCACGTATAGCTTTCCCAAATCTGGTAAATCTTAGAAAAAGCCAAATCACAGTTAACAACAGTATCGCCGAAAATGTAGTTATTAAACGTACCAACGGGATCTTTATACCATACAAGTCAAAAGATCCAAATTCCACTTTGATAATTCTAGCGTCTGCCCCCCAGAAATTAATCATCACATTTTGTATAATCAAGGATATTCCAAATGCAGTAAGAACTGCTGGACCGATCATATGCATTGTTTGAGCCTTTTCGTTTGCCTTTAGGAGTGGAAATTTGTACATAGCGACACTTAAGGAAAAAAGGATTAAGGTGGAGATGGCAATTAGGAGGAAAGGAGATATATTTAACGCAAGATATAGCCAGAAGACAATATATGCCGCAAAAATGACTAGGTCGGTATGGAAAAAGTTAACAATACGTGCCACCGTAATTCCCATAGAGAAACCAATAGCTACTATAGCATATAGGCCTCCATTTAGAATCCCGAACATAACAACTTGTGAAGCGAACATGGGCGTTCTAACAGTCACAGAAAGACACCCAAGAATCGCGTATATCACGATAATAAAACATATGATCAAATTTTTTCTGGTAAGTTTCATGGCGGCCACACAAATCGATTTTTAAAAAATGTATTTAAAAATTTCGATTTTGAACAAGCATACAGAAGGCATATCAAAACAATTTTGTTTCGGCCTTAAGTATCGTCCCAAAGAAGTCTAGCTATTTGAATGTAATAATCTTGCAATTACAAAAGTCTGAAGTTAAAGCTAGAAAGAGTTAAAAATGCTATTTATTTCCTCTTGCAAAGGCTGTCTTAAATTTATTACTGCACCAAATTTCATTAACCATAATCTAAGGTCAAGAGAGTTTTTATAATGTTAACTCTTATTTATCTTTTAGCTGCTAGTTGTTATCCAGTCTTTGTATAAATCTAATTAGATATCTGGCTTACTCCCTTAGGTTATATTAAAGGAAAAATTAAAAAAGGGGTCTTACGGGGTGAGATCTACCAAAACTAAATTTCAAGTTCTCTCAAAGTGGATTCTGATGGACGACCGTCTGCATTCCAACCTCTAAGTTCATAATATTCTTTCAACATAAGATCCATATCTGGAACATGCCCATAAGTGCCTCCGTTCTGCAGAGGTTCAAGTAATCGCCTAGGCAGCTTATCATCTTTAGAGGATACACTCCAGTTGCAATTAAGAACTCTTTTTAAGTTGAACGATCTTTCTCCTATCTTCATCAAATCAGAGACGCTCATATTTTTTCCTGTAACTAATTCCAAGAACATTACAATTTGAGAGACACCTAAACCAGCTGAAGCAGCATATTTGCATGTTACCAGAAGATCAAAGACTTCCATGAAATCTTGCATTTTCTTTACCATGAAGGCTTTTCCTTTTGATTCAAACCGGTCAGTTTGTTTTGTTATGCCAATTTCTGGAACAATCCTCCCGCGGTCCGGATTGTGAGGCCACGCAAGATGACATGCACCTCTGTTCATTGTAGCATAACCCAAAGCATGGCCGAAAAATGCTCTTGGATTATGTGCTGGAGCTTCCAACCCCTTAACGTGAACAGCAAAATCTTCACATCCTTTGTTTAACCGCTTGGAAACCTCTTGCACACCCTCTGCTAATAAGTCGCCTATTCCTTGTCTATTGGCTATAAGCTCTATCAATTTTGTTATAACAACGGATGGCCCGTATTTAAGCTCCAGACCTTGTGTATCTTCTTTCGTCAATAATCCTCTTTCATAAGCTTCCATAGCAAATGCGATAACACCACCAACAGATATAGTATCCAATCCCAACCGGTTACAAAGATCATTTGCCTTCACTATAAGTGAAAGATCATCGTTAAGTAGGTTTGATCCCAACATGCACAACGTTTCAAATTCCGGGCTATCGGCTTTTAGACCTGCATATTCTCCTTCTTTTATGTGAACAGTTCTCTTGCAACCGATAACACAATTACAGCAGGGGGTTACTCTATCCAGCATCGTTTGTGTTATCATTACTCCGCTGATTTTCTCCAATTTATCTTCATCCCAAACACCTTCACTGTGATTCTTTATTGGAAGATTCCCCAAATGATAATACGCTTCCATTCCCCCTCCGGTACCAAACTTACGGAGACTTTGCGCTGCAGCATTTTTTGATAGTTGTACTTGCACCTCCTTTGAAAATTTAAGCAACGCAGCTTCTTTTGCTATTGGAATTTTATTACTTCCTTTAACCGCTATAGCTTTTAACTTCTTTGACCCCATGACCGCGCCCATTCCTGCTCTGCCAGCCTTCCCTACATCACAAATTATAGCCGCATACTTCACGAGATTTTCACCGGCAGGCCCTATTGCCGCTATTTTTACTGAATTATCTTTGAGCTCTTTTTTAATGATTTCATAAGTCTCGTAGACATCCCGTCCCCACAAATTTTTTGCATTTCTAAACTCAACGTTATCATCAAATATAGACAGATACAGGGGTTTCCGCGCTATTCCTGTAATTACCATTGCGTCGAAACCAGCTTTCTTTAGATTTGGACCAAACATACCGCCCGCGTGTGATTCGCCCCATATCCCAAGAGGAGACCTAGCACACACGGCAACTCTTCCACTGCATGGAACAGATGTACCAGTCAATGGTCCAGTAGAAAATATCAACAACGCCTCAGGATCAAAGGGACTTACTTCGCTGGAGCTCTTGTCATAAATTATTTTTGCAGCTAACCCTGAACCACCAAGATACTTTTCTGCAAGTTCTTGTGGGAGATTCTCTATAGAAACAGCCTCATTTGTTAAGTTAATGTGCAAGATCTTTCCCATATAGCCGAACAAACAAATTCACCGAAAACTGTTTAACAAATATTTGAAATAGAAAAAGAAAGTTCGTTAAAAATTATCTTATTATTTTTTAGCTCTCTCTCGAATTGATTTTTCTTCTCCAGGTGGAGTGTATACCCATACAAATTGCAGCTCATCTTTCCCTGCATTTTCAAGGGTGTGTATTTCGTTAGGAGCTAAATAGACAACATCGCCTTCCTCTAGTATTTGCTGCTCTTTTCTGCTTGAGATCTTGGCTTTTCCTTTAAATATGAAGATTGTTTCTTCGCCTTTATGAGCGTGGGGAGAGCCTTTCTCGCCCGCTGGGTATACTGTAAAGCCTAGTGCAACATGCCTAGATCCCAAAACAGGATCCATCATTATCTTAGTTACTTTTTTAGATGGTGGGGTAGCGGGAAATACAGGGGCATTCTCTTTTTTAACAATAATCATCTTAATCACTTACTTTGGAATCGCTAATCCTTTTGCTCCTTTTTTACTTTGAACAGCTTCTGGGTAATATTTTTGCACTGTACGTGCGCATAATACGGCTTGTATAGCCATGTTTATGCCTTCTTGCTTAGTTGTAGGTATACCGTGACTAACAAGTGCTGAATTACCTGTTTTGAGATTTATAGGTGCACCTATCCTAACCATTTCCGGCGCTTCATAAGTTCGAATCATTCCTCCAGTTGATTTCGGATTATCTACATGTATATCAATTGGCACCTTAACAGCTTGCCTTATAGCAGCAATCATTGGTAAAGTGAGGTCTCTGACAGGGTTTATAGTATCTGCCCCCAACATTTCCAGCACTTTAAAAGACACTGGATTTCCATGTCCACAGTGAGCGGACACCTTAAAATGAGTATCTTTAGGAATTTCTTCGTCTTTTCGCATTTGATTAAGCAACCAAAGCAATCCCTCATCGTAAACCAATATTCCTCTAACGCCCAACTCCACAACTCGTTTTACATCTTCAACAGCTCTAACTACTTGTTCCATCCCTCTAAGCCTATATCCAATTCTGCCAGCCTCAGAGGTGCCTGTGGCCCTTTGGGGACTAAGATCATACTCGGCTCTAGGCCCCACGGACAAGTTAAGCTCAACTTGAAAGTCTTTTGCAAGACTGATGTATTCTTCCAGTTCTTCGTCGGTATGGCGCATGATTCCGCGCGTCTCATCAACACGGTTTATTGTTACTCCGTATTTCTCGGCAGTTTCGAGAAGAGCTCTCATAGTCTCTGCTGAATTAACAGTAGGAACCTCTATTCTGTATTGTGCCCCGTCAGAAAATCTCGCTTTTGATTCTGGCAGTTCATAGAGATCATGATCTGGAAGATCTAACTTTTTTAAATATTCTCTAGTTTTCTTACCTACGAGCATATCTATCCCTCGGAACATTTCAAGGCTTAACTTTCATATTTAAACTTTTTTGGAAGCATGGGGTTGTCGGCTAATTATGTTTGATGATTTTTTAGAGTTGTCTTTCAAGTGTTAAAGGCTATATGGTCGAGCTACTGAGAAGCATGGGAGTGAAGTGGGAAAGCGTAAGGTTGCTGCGAAGAATATTGTTGCCTCCGCAGATTTGAGAAGCCAACCTGATAGGTCTATGTGAAAGGGCTAAGATTCTGGCTTCAAAGCTTTTCTACGAGCCTGAACAGTTCCCATCAGCAGTATACAGAATGGAGAATCCACATGTAACCTTTGTAATATTTAGGAGTGGAAAGGTTATATGTTGTGGGGCGAAGAAAACAGGGGAAATCCACGAAGCCTTTAAAAAGTTTAAACGTTGGTTGTTGAGAGAGAAAGAAATTGTTCGATGTGATACTAAATGAAAAACCGTATAAAGTGATATCGATTTACGTTTTTTATCATTAGGCATATTGCATTGTATATCAGCTTGTCCGGTGTTGTCTCCAGTTTTTCGGCTGTTTTTTCCAACTGCCTATAGAACCGCCTTTCTATTTGTATCCTTACGAGATCCGTATTTTTTGCGGATTTTTATTATGCCCTTTGGAGGCTCCTCAAGCTTAATTTTGCCTTCTCTCATTTTACTCCCAACCTTTTTCTTCTAGTCTTTTAAGTATCATGAGCAGAGCGTTGTTTATCAGCACGTCAGCGTTGCTCATTTTTTCTCCTCCTCTAATCTTCCTTCCAGTTCCTTCAGCCCTTTGAGGAGTATGTTGCTTATGAGTACTTCAGGCGTGGTTCCAAGCTTCTCCGCCATCCTCTCCAGCTGGGTGTAGAAGGGCTTTTCCACTATGACGTTTACGAAATGCGTATTCGCGTACTTCTGGATGGTTAATATCTTTTCCTTCGGGGACTTCATCAACTCGACTATTTCTTTAGGCTCTTCACTTCGCTTGGCATCTTCTGCTGCACGCCGTGCAGCATGAGCACTCTCGGACTTTACGCCGTCCTTGAAGCTGCTCGGCAGGTACTTCATTACCCAGCGGTAGCTCATTCCGGTTTTCTCGGCTATTTTGTAGGCGATTTTTCCCTGTTCAACGCCTTCTTTCAAGTAGATTTCTCCAAGCCTGCCCAGCATTTCCCTCTTTTCTTTGGCTGGAATGTGGCGTCTACAGATGTTGCTTATGATTCTGGCTATGAGGCGCTGCTCCTCTGTTTCAATGTTTTCAATGGTTATTTTTGGCCATTTCTTGTCTGCTGTTAGGCGGTGTATGCCGTCTATGATGTTTCCATGCTTGTCCAGAAGAACTGGGTAAAGCCTTCCAGCACGCTCACCAGAAACCTTTAAATACGTGACAATATCCTCTTCGTTCATACCTTGAACCTTGCGTGCGCGTTGGAATGTTTTCATTAGCGCGATTTTTATTTAGCTTTTTCGTAAAGTCGGGGTGGAGGGTAAAACTTAAATTTTCGTGTGGATAATCCATAGAGCCCGGAGTGTTTGGGTTTGGATTTGAGGGTTTTCGCCAAGAAGGGCGTATTAGAGGTTTTGGATCTGCTTTCCGACAACAGTGAGGGCGTCCCCTTCGTTGAGCTTAGGGAGAAGGCTCCTGTGAATAAGCATACGTTGAATAAGGCTTTGGCGGTTCTAAGGGACAATGGTTTAGTGGAGCTTTCGGCTAAGAATGTTGTTGTCCAAGAGGTTCCAGTTAAGCTTAAGAGGGCTTTCTGTTGGTTTCAGATAAGGGTGTGAAGATGCTTGAGCTGAGCGGCAGCGTTGACGCAGACCTCTTAAATGTTACGCCTAAACAGCTTGAACTCCTAAGGCTTTTGAAGGGTGGAAAGAAGCCCC
>Ga0315298_1003575_pt1 | contig 24549 bp, 19 predicted proteins | sample WHS_1_MG_FD_203077 | JGI IMG/M metagenome (GOLD analysis project Ga0315298, IMG submission 203077) | Extremophilic microbial mat communities from Washburn Hot Springs, YNP, Wyoming, USA - WHS_1_MG | ecosystem: Environmental > Aquatic > Thermal springs > Hot (42-90C) | place: USA: Wyoming...
CCGACCAACCCCTGCCTTTGCACCAAACCCACTCTTGGCAGCCCCTCCTACTGATCTCCTGCCAAGTTGCCGCCCCTCTTCCCAGGCCCCACCGCGGTACCTGCCTCCTTAATGCGGTGGTCCTGCATCTGGGGTACCCCGCGCTCCTGGTGAAATAGGGACAGCCACCGGTTTGCGGGAAGTATGCAAACCGGGATGGCAGTCCCTCATTTGGCCGTCCCGGCGGGCCCGGCGGGGGGTTGCGCATCCCGACGGATGTGCTATACTGCATGCGACCTCACGGCCGCCGGCCATGAGAGATGAGGCCATGAAGAGCAGAACCGAGCCTCATACCCCTGTTTCCTACCGGGCCCGTCATTGGGTCTGGCGCCCCACCGCGGCAGGGCTCCTGCCGGGGGCGCCGCAAGGCAACTAACCCCCTGCAGGCTCCCGGCCGCGGTGGCCGGGGCGATTCCCCCCTCTTTCGTCGTTCTCCGTTCGCGCCTGCGGCTACGGCCGCGCAGGGGTTGTTGCTATGCATACACCAGATCGTGAGATGTTCCGGCGCCAGGCGGCCAAAGGCAACCTGGTGCCGGTGTACCGGGAAATCCTGGGGGACATGGAGACTCCTGTCTCCGCCTTTCGCAAGGTGGCAGATGGGGGCTATGGGTTCCTGCTGGAGAGTGTGGAGGGGGGCGAGCGTATCGCCCGCTATTCGTTCGTGGGCAGCGAGCCCTTCCTGGTCTTTGCCAGCCGCGGGCGAGAGGTGACCATCGCCAAGAACGGCCAGCAGCGCGAGCAGATCACCCTGGGGGAGGGGGAGGACCCGCTGGACACGCTGAAGCGGCTGCTGGGAGAGTACGCCTTCGTCCCCCTGCCGGGCATGCCCCGCTTCTGCGGCGGTGCGGTGGGGTACCTGGGCTATGACCTGGTGCGCTTCTTCGAGCGCCTGCCCGATGACAAGCCTGACCTCATGGGGCTGCCCGACTGCCTGCTGGCCTTCACCGACACCTACCTGATCTTCGACCACGTGCGGCACCGCATCCTGGTGATGGCCAACGCCCTGGTGGAGGGCGACCCTGACCAGGCCTACGACCAGGCGGTGGCCAAGATCGAGCAGATCATCGCTCGCCTGCACCGGCCGCTGGCCGAGCAGGCCGCCCCGGGCGCTCCGCCGGACCTGCCCCCCGACCCCCTGGCCGGAGTGGAATCCAACTTCACCCGGGAGGCGTTTGAGGCGGGGGTGACCCGATGCAAGGAATACATCGCTGCGGGCGACTGCATCCAGGTAGTGCTCTCACAGCGCTTCAGCAAGCGGACCCCGGCCGACCCCTTTGACATCTACCGGGCCCTGCGTTCGCTCAACCCCTCGCCCTACATGTACTACCTGAGTTACGGCGAGGTGAAGATCATCGGCTCCTCCCCCGAGCGCCTGGTCTCGGAGGAGGAGGGCGAGGTGATCACGCGCCCGATCGCGGGCTCCCGCCCCCGCGGCACCGACAAGCGGGAGGACGAGCGCCTGGCCCAGGACCTGCAGGCGGACGAGAAGGAGCGCGCCGAGCACATCATGCTGGTGGACCTGGGGCGCAACGACCTGGGGCGAGTATGCGAGCACGGCTCGGTGCGGGTGGACGAGTTGATGTCCGTCGAGCGCTATTCGCATGTCATGCACCTGGTCTCCAACGTGCGCGGCCGCCTGGTCCCGGGGCGGGACCAGTTCGACGTGCTACGCGCCTGCTTCCCGGCGGGGACGGTGAGCGGGGCGCCCAAGGTGCGGGCGATGGAGATCATCCAGGAACTGGAGCCCTGCCGCCGCGGCCCCTATGCGGGAGCGATCGGCTACTTTTCATTCTCGGGCAACATGGATACCGCCATCACCATCCGCACCATCGTGCTGCAGGGGGACCGGGCGCACGTGCAGGCGGGGGCCGGGCTGGTGGCCGACTCGGTGCCGGCCCGGGAGTACCAGGAGACGGTGAACAAGGCGACCGCCCTGCTGCGAGCCATTCAGATGGCAGAGCAGGGGCTGGAGTAGGAGGCGGCCATGATCCTGGTAGTAGACAACTACGACTCCTTTACCTACAACCTGGTGCAATACCTGGGGGAGTTGGGGGCCGAGATGCGGGTGGTGCGCAACGACGCCATCACCCCCCAGGAGGCGCTGGAGTTGGCTCCCGACCGGGTGGTGATCTCGCCGGGCCCCTGCACCCCCAAAGAGGCGGGAGTGAGCACCCAGATCATCCGCGCGTTTGCGGGGCGCGTCCCGGTGCTTGGGGTGTGTCTGGGGCACCAGTGCATCGGGGCGGTGTATGGCGCTCAGATTGTGCGCGCTCCCCGGCTGATGCACGGCAAGACCAGCGAGATCTACCACGATGGGCAGGGGCTTTTTGCGGGCCTGCCCAACCCCTTCACCGCCACTCGCTATCACTCCCTGGTGATCGCCCCCGAGTCGCTGCCGGCCTGCCTGCAGGTGACCGCCCGCACCGACCGGGGGGAGATCATGGGGGTACGCCACCGCGAGCATGCGGTGGAGGGGGTGCAGTTTCATCCCGAGAGCGTGCTCACCCAGGCGGGCAAACAACTGTTGGCCAACTTCTTGCGCATGGAGGTGAAACCGTGACCATCCGGGAGTTGATGCCCCTGCTGGTCGAACGCAAAGACCTGACCACCGAACAGGCAGCAGGGGCGATGACACAGATCATGGAGGGGGAGGCCACGCCGGCGCAGATCTCCGGCTTTCTCACCGCCCTGCGCATGAAGGGCGAGACGGTAGCCGAGATCACCGGGCTGGCCCGGGTGATGCGGGAGAAGGCCGTCCGGCTCGAGCCCGCGGGGGAGGTAGTGGATACGTGCGGCACAGGGGGGGCGCGGGTGAAGGCATTCAACATCTCCACTACCGCCGCGCTGGTGCTGGCCGGAGCGGGGGTGCCCGTGGCCAAGCATGGCAACCGCTCGGCGACCCGGCCCAGTGGCTCGGCCGATGTGCTGGAGGCGCTGGGGGTGAACCTGGGGGTCACGCCCGGGCGGGTCAGCGCCTGCATTGATGAGGTGGGGATCGGCTTCCTCTTTGCCCCCCATTTCCACCCGGCCATGCGCTATGCCGCGCCGGTGCGCAAGGAACTGGGCATCCGCACCATCTTCAACCTGCTCGGTCCCCTCACCAACCCGGCCGGCGCCCCCGTGCAGGTGCTGGGGGTGTTTGCCGCCGAGTGGACCGAGCCGCTGGCGCGGGTGCTCGCCAACCTGGGGTCGCGCCGGGCCTTCGTGGTCTATGGGGAGCCGGGGATAGACGAATTCTCTACCATGGGGCCCACCCGGGTGTCTGAGGTGAAGGACGGGCGGGTGCAGACCTGGCGCCTGGAGCCGCAGGAGGTGGGCCTGAGCCTGGCCTCGCCCGAGGACGTGGCCGGGGGCACTCCCGCCGAGAACGCGGTTACCGTGCGTGCGGTGCTGGGGGGCGAGCGCAGCCCGCGGCGGGACATCGTGCTGCTCAACGCCGCCGCCGGGCTGGTGGCCGCGGGGCGGGCGGCGGATTTGCGGGAAGGGCTGGCCCAGGCAGCGGAATCCGTGGATAGCGGCCGTGCCGCTGCTTGCCTGGATCGCCTGCGGGAGTTCACCCACCAGCCATGAGCATGCCGGATATCCTGGAGCGCATCGTCGCCACAAAACGGCGGGAGGTGGCCGCCGGGATGGCCGCCTGCCCGTGCCCGGCGCTGCCCACGGAGCCCACGCGGGACTTTGCCGGCGCCCTGCGCGGACCCGGGCCGGGGGTGCGGCTGATCGCCGAGATCAAGCGCGCCTCACCCTCGCGGGGGGTGATTCGGCCAGATTTCGACCCGGTGGAGATCGCCCGCCGCTACCAGGCGGGCGGGGCGGCGGCCCTGAGCGTGCTCACCGACCGCGAGTTCTTCCAGGGCGAGCTGGCTTTCCTGGGGCAGGTGCGGGAGGCGGTGGGTCTGCCCCTGCTGCGCAAGGATTTCATCATCCATCGCTGGCAACTGGTCGAGAGCCGGGCGGCGGGGGCGGACGCGGTGCTGCTAATCGCCCGGCTGCTGGATGAGGTTGCTCTCAGGGATTTCCTGGAGCGGGCGGGAGACCTGGGGCTGGCTTGCCTGGTGGAGGTGCATGACGAGATGGAGGTGGCGCGGGCGCTGGCCGCGGGGGCGCGCATCGTGGGCATCAACAACCGCGACCTGGCCACGTTCCGGGTGGACCTGGCGGTTACTGCGCGCCTGCGCCCCCTCATCCCGCCCGGGGTCACGGTGGTCAGCGAGAGCGGCATCACGGTGCCCGAACACGCTCGCCGGCTGCGGGACCTGGGCGTGCAGGCGATGCTGATAGGCGAGGCCCTCATGCGCGAATCCGATCCCGGTCAGGCGGCAGCCACGCTGCTGGCGGGAGGGCTGCCGTGACCTGGGTGAAGATCTGCGGTATCACCAGGGAAGAGGACCTGCTGCAGGCGGCGCAGGCGGGCGCGGATGCGGTGGGGCTGGTGCTTGCCCCCAGCAAGCGGCGGCTCACGCCTGAGCGGATGGCCCAACTGGCGCTCCAGGTGCCACCTCGGCTGACCGCGGTGGCCGTGTTGACCGAGATCGCGCCCGCGCTGGTGGCGGCCATCCGCAAGGCCGGCATCAGGGTGGTGCAGGTTCATGGTCCGGAGGAGCCGACGCCCGAGGAACTGGCACTGCTGGCGGGGCTGCGCCTGATTCGGGCGACGCCCGCTGGCCGGCAGGATTCCCCCGAGCCCGCGTGGGTGTGGCGGTGGCTGGTGGATAGTCCGCCTGGCGAGCACGCGGGTGGCACCGGCGCCACCTGTGACTGGGTGCTGGCGGCAGAGGCGGTGGCCCGGCGGCGCCGGCCGGTCATTCTGGCTGGCGGGCTGACGCCCCGGAACGTGGCCGGGGCCATCCGCCAGGTCCGCCCCTGGGGGGTGGACGTATCCACGGGGGTGGAAGCAGCCCCGGGGTGCAAGGACCCGGCCCGAGTGACCGAGTTCATCCGCCGGGTGCGGGAAACGGAGGTAACGGGATGACCGATAGAGTGCCCGATGCTCTGGGGCATTACGGGCGATTTGGGGGGCGCTTTGTCCCCGAAGTGCTGATGGCGCCGCTGGAGGCACTCGAGCAGGCGTACCGGGAGGCCAAGGCCGACCCTGCGTTCCAGGAGGAGTTCGCCTGGCACCTGCGGGAGTACGCGGGACGCCCCACCCTGCTCTACCGCTGTGACCGGCTGAGCGACCACCTGGGCGGCGCCCGCATCTACCTCAAGCGGGAAGACCTCTGCCACACCGGCTCGCACAAGATCAACAACGTGCTCGGGCAGGCGCTGCTGGCCCGGCGCATGGGCAAGCGGCGGCTGATCGCGGAGACGGGCGCGGGCCAGCATGGCGTGGCCACCGCGACCGCGGCGGCGCTGTTTGGCCTGGAGTGCGATATCTATATGGGGGAGGAAGACACCATCCGCCAGGCCCTCAACGTCTTCCGCATGCAACTCCTGGGCGCCCGGGTGCTCCCGGTAACCTCGGGCAGCCGCACGCTCAAGGACGCCATCAACGAGGGCTTTCGCGACTGGGCCACGAACGTGGGCACCACCTACTATGTGATGGGCACGGTGGCCGGCGCCCATCCCTACCCGGTGATGGTGCGTGACTTCCAGGCGGTGATCGGGCGGGAGGCCAGGGAGCAGATCCTGGAGCGTGAGGGGCGGCTGCCCGACGTGGTGACCGCCTGCGTGGGTGGCGGGAGCAACGCCATGGGGATCTTCTCCGCCTTTCTCGATGACCCCGTGCGCCTGGTGGGGGTGGAGGCGGCCGGGCGGGGCCTCCACACCGGCCAGCACGCCGCCTCCATCGGCGCCGGCCGGCCCGGGGTGATCCACGGCGCGGCCACCATGCTCCTGCAGGACGAGCACGGGCAAATCATGGAGACGCACTCGGTTTCCGCCGGCCTGGACTACCCCGGGGTCGGGCCCGAGCACTCCTGGCTGGCCGAACATAAGCGGGCGGAGTACGTGGGGGTAACCGACGCCCAGGCGCTGGAGGCCTTCCAGGTACTCTCGCGCCTCGAGGGGGTAATCCCGGCGCTGGAGAGCGCCCACGCGGTGGCCTACGCCATGGCGCTGGCCCCCACCCTGGGAAGGGACCGGATAATCCTGGTCAACCTCTCTGGGCGGGGCGACAAGGACGTACAGCAGGTGCAGCAGATACTGGAGGGGCGGCGATGAGCAGGATTGGCGAGCGCTTTGCAGCATTGCGGGTGCGCGGCGAGGGCGCGCTCATCCCCTTCCTGGTGGCGGGGGACCCCACGCCGGCGCTGAGCCTGGAGGCGGCGCGGGCGGTGGCGGAGGCTGGCGCGGACGTGCTGGAACTGGGCATCCCATTCTCCGACCCCCTGGCCGACGGCAAGGTCAACGAACAGGCCTACCGGCGGGCGCTGGAGCACGGCGTCTTCATCCCCGAGGTGCTGGCGCTGGCACGCGGGGTCAGAGAGCGCACGCAGGTCCCGCTGGTGCTGATGACGTATTACAACCCGGTCTTGCAGTATGGGCTGGAGCGCTTTGCGGACGAGGCCGCGGCGGCCGGGGTGGACGGGGTGCTGGTTACCGATCTTCCTCCCGAGGAGGCCGCCCCCTGGCAGGCCGCGGCGCGGGCGGCCGGGCTGGATACCATCTTCCTGGCCGCGCCCACCAGCACGGCCTCGCGACTGGAGGCGGTGGCCGGCGCGGGGTCAGGGTTCGTATACTGCGTATCCCGCACCGGGGTGACGGGGGCCCGCGCCGACCTGCCGGACGGGCTGGAGGGGATGCTGGCCGAGGTGCGCCGGCATACCAGCCTACCCCGCGCGGTGGGATTCGGCATTTCCAGCCCGGAGCAGGTGCGGGCGGTGTGCCGGCTGGCGGAAGGGGCGGTGGTGGGAAGCGCCCTGGTGAGATTGCTGGCGGAATCGGGCGACCGGGGCCCGGCCCAAGTCGCCGAGTTCGTGCGCAGCCTGAAGGCGACCGCCAAGGAGGGATAGGGTGGAAGACGAGCAGGCGACCCTGCTCACCCGGGCCAGGCAGATGCTGGAACAGGGCCAGTTGGCAGAACTGGGCGACCTCATCTCCGACGAGCACCCAGTGGACATCGCCGCGCTGCTGGAGACGCTGGAGCCCGAGCAGCGGGTGGCTGTGTTCTCCCTGCTGGACAATGAGACCGCGGCCCAGGTGATGGACGAGTTGCACGCCGAGGCCCGGGACGACCTGCTGGACCGCCTGAGCCCCGAGAAGACCAGCGACATTGTGGAGGAGATGCCCTCCGATGAGGCCGCTGATCTGCTGGGCGACATGCCTCGGGAGGAAGCGCGCCAGATCCTTGACCTCATGCCGGAGGCTGAGGCCGAGCGGGTGAAGGAACTGCTCCAGTACCCCGAGCACACTGCCGGCGGCCAGATGGCCACCGAGGTGCTAACCATGCCTGCCGACCTCACCGTGGACGAGGCTATCGCCCGCCTGCGCCGGCTGGAGCCCGAGGTCGAGACCATCTACTACATATACGTAGTCGGGCCCGAGGAGCGCCTGGACGGCGTGATCAGCCTGCGTGAACTCCTGGTAGCCGAGCCCACGCTCCGCCTGCGTGAGATCATGGAGCGCGACGTCATCACCGTTCCCCCGGAGATGGACCAGGAGGAGGTGGCCCGCCTGGTCGGCCGCTACGACCTGCTGGCGGTGCCGGTGGTGGACGAGGAACGCCGGCTGCTGGGTATCGTGACCATTGACGACGTGGCGGACGTGGTCGAGCAGGAGGCTACCGAGGACATCCTGGGCGTCAGTGGCGCCGCGCCGCCCGAGGCGGAGGCCGCTACCTCGGCCCTGGGCAGCCTGCTGCTGGGGCGCAGCCCGGCGCTGGCGGTGGTGGCGGCGGGGGGGCTGGTGGCCGCGGTGGTGGTGCGGGCGCTGGCCGATGGCCTGGGCCTGCCCCTGGCCCTGGCAACCTTCGTGCCCCTGGTGGTACTGGTGGCTGCGGGTGTGGCCAACCAGTCGGCCGCGCTGATGATCAAGGAGTTTGCCTCCGAGCGCACTGACGCCGCGGCCCTGGGCCGCAGCGCCTGGCGGGAGATCCGGGTGGGGGTGTTGCTGGCTATCACGGCAGGGGTGGTTACCGCATTGCTCTGCCGGACCCTGTACCACTTTGGTCTATGCCTGGTGATCGGGGTGGCGGTGGCCGGCAACGTGCTGGCGGCGGTTATCATCGGCACCAGCCTCCCCCTGCTCCTGGCCAAGGTGGGGGCCGACCCCTCGCGCGCCGCCAGCCCGCTCGTGAGCGCCGCGGCCGACCTGGCGGCGCTGGCTATCTACCTGGCGCTCGGCGGCGGGCTTTCCCACCTACTATCATAATCCCCCGAGATTAGCCTGGCATCCGGAAGGTCGCCTGCCTGAAGGATGGAAATAAGGGCTGAAGTCCCGGAGGGTCCTATGTTTTCACGCACCGCCCTGGCGAAACTCATAGACAACTCCCTGCTCCGTCCCGAAGCCACCGAGGAAGAAGTCGTCCGCTTCTGCGAGGCCTCCCGCCAGTATCACTTCGCCTCCGCGGTGGTGCTGCCGTACTGGGTGCCCGTGGCCCGCAAACTGCTCCGGGGCTCGGACGTGAAGATCACCACCGCCATCGGCTTTCCCCTGGGCTGCATCCCCGTCGCCTGCAAGGTGTTCGAGGCCCGCCAGGCCATCGGCATGGGAGCCGGGGAACTGGACATGGTGGTCAACATCGGCGCCGCCAAGACCGGCAACTTCGACCTGGTGCGCCGGGAGATCGAGGAACTGGTCACCGTGGCCAAACTGGCCGGGCTCACCGAGGACGGCAACGAGATCATCACCAAGGTGATCGTGGAGACCACCGTGCTCACCCGCGAGGAGCAGGAGAAGGTCTGTCGCATCGCCCAGGAGGCGCGCGCGGACTTCGTGAAAACCTGCACCGGGTTCCTGGGCAACCGCGGGGCCACCGTGGAGGACGTGAAGTTCCTGCGCCAGGCGGTGGGCCGGGAGATGGGGGTGAAGGCCGCGGGCGGCATTCGCACCTATGAACAGGCGTTGGCGATGATCAACTCCGGTGCCAACCGCATCGGCACCAGCACCGGGATCGCCATCGTCGAGGAATACAGCCGGGTGGAGAAGCCGGCGCCGGAGCCGGCCGCCCGGGAGTAGCCTGATGGCGGAGGTCCGCCTCTATCGCACCAGCGGCATCGTCCTGCGCCAGCGCGCCCTGGGCGAGACCGACCAGATCGTCACCCTTTTCACGCGCGAGCAGGGCAAGGTGTCGGCCGTGGCGCGGGGGGTGAAGCGCGCTAACAGCAAACTGGCGGCGGGCACCCAACTTTTCGCCCACACCGCCTTTCAGGTGGCCGCCGGACGTAACCTCGACGTGGTCACCCAGTGCCGGGTGCTCGATTCCCACTACGGCATCCGCAGCGACCTGGAGCGGGTGGCCTACGCCAGTTACTTCTGCGAGTTGGTGGACGGCTTCACCGAGGAGCGCGCCCCCTCCGAGCGCATGTTCCAGATGCTCCTGGATGCCCTCGGGCACCTGGAGCGCGGCGAGCCGGTGGGCGCCGAGGGCAAGCCTGAGCCTGCCCTGCTGGCCCGGGTTTTCGAGTTGCGCCTGCTGGGGATGCTGGGCTATGCCCCGCGCCTGGCCGGCTGCATCGAGTGCAACCACGTGCCCGCGGGCAAGGAGCGGGTGGGGTTGTCCGCGCAGGCCGGGGGGGTCGTCTGCGAGGACTGCGCCCGGGGCATGGGCCGGCTCACCCCCCTGGGCCCGGAGGCCCTGCGTGCCGCTCGCATCTGCCTGCAAGCCGGTACCGCCATCCTGCCCAGCCTCACCCTCCCCCCCAGGCCCGCCCACGAGTTGGAGCGCGCCTGCCGCAGCATGATCGAGTATCACCTGGACCGGAGGGTCAAGAGCGCGAGGTTTCTGGAGGCGTTTGGGCGGGAGTAGGGTCTCGGGTCTCGGGGTTCGGGTTTCGGGAGGGGCAGGAGGGGAGCGGGATTTCTCGACGGGGATCCCTCGCGCGCTCGGGATTACCGCTCGAAATGACACCGGGGGGCGGCTCGCTTGTCATCTCGACCGGAGGCCGGCCGAGCAGTGAGCCTATGCCCTATGCCCCTCATGCCTTCCTCCCTGCCTGCACCACCAGCCCGAAGACGAGGCCGATAGCCGCCCCCACCACGGCCGCGCCCAAGACCAGGGGCAGCCACTCCGCCACCACTGCCCCCGTCACCTTGAGCAGCACCGCCACGAAGACCATGCCGTCGCAGCCCAGGAGCATGCCCCAGGCGATGGGAGGGAGTGCGCGGCGGCGGGCCGGTGAGGAAGGCGAGAGGTCCCCGATGGTGTATTCACGCCGGGGCTGGTTGCCCTCACCCGGATGCACCTGGGGGCGGATGCCCAGGTTGCGACAGCGCGGGCACTCCCCCTCGAAGGCCTGCAGTTCGTAGCCGCATTGCGGACAGGTCGCCATCTGCGTTTCCCCTATCGCAGCGATACGGGATCCGTCCGGTAGCAAACGCCTACTGGAGACGGTACAGCCTGGTGCCGGCAGCCGGCAGGTCGGCCGTGAAGGAGGTCAGGTTGCGCCCCACCTCCCGGTTCTCATACAGGTCGTAAACGTCGGCCGGCCGGGGCAGGCGAATGGTGCGCCGGCCTGCTTCGTTCACGCTCACCGCCAGCAGGCCGCGGCTGGCATAGACCACGTCCCCCAGCGGCGCATACAGATGCACCCCCGCCCGCTGGGCCAGTGCCCGCAGCAGGGCCGCCGGTAATTCCGGCGCGGAGGAATAGACCGAGGTCCATCCCCCGCAATCCTTGGCAGCCAACCCGCAGCGGCCGTCAGCCAGGGTACCCAGCGCCGTCGCCGCCGCGTCCCGCACCCACACCAGTGGGGCAAATGACGCATCCAGGCCATACTGCATGCCCGCCGCCTCGCCGACCCATGCCTCGGGTCCGCCGACGGTCACCCGGAACGTCCCCGGCTGGCTATCCAGCGCCAGGTCGAGGCCAGTAAGGTCGGCCATGGCCTGCTCGCAGATGCGCTCGTCGCGGATCAGCCCGGGCGCCCACACCCACACTGCCACCTTGCCGGCGCGGCAGACTTTCTTCCTGATCAGCCGCCGCTCCTGTGGGGTAGGAGCGACAAGGTTGAGGAAGACGTACATGCGATAGTCTGGCGCCTGCTCCAGGTCGGCGGGGTGGAGCAGGGCGAAGGGCGCCCCCATCCGGCCCAACTCCGGCAACTGGCGCACCAGCAGGTGGTGGCTGAGGCGGTTCCCCGGCTGCAGGTAGGCCGAGGAGGCATCGTCCACCACCACCGCCACCTCGGCCACGGGCGTGCGGTCGCACGCGAGGGCGGCATCGGCCGCGCGCTTGAGGGTGCTGATGTCGGCCATGATGCGGGGGTCGTCGTACCACCCGCCGCTCATGTCGAACCACCACATGCCGCAGGCGTTGGCCAGCACGTTGCCCAGTTCGCGCTGCTGGTGCAGGCGGGTCTCCTCGTAGGTGGCGGTCTTGCCGGCATCGCCGATATTGCCCTCGAGCGTCAGCCACGTGCGGATGTCATTCTCGTCGAACCACATCTTGCCGTGCAGTTTCACCCCGTCGGTGAGCGACATGAAGTGGCTGTAGCCGGTGCCCAGTTGTCTGAACATGTAACTCGAGGGGCTGGTGATGAAGTCCACGTCGGGCAGCGACCACACCTGCTGCAGCGCCAGGTGGCCGGCATTCTGCTCCCGCTGCTCGCCCGCCAGTTGCAGCACGTAGCCGTAGAAGACCCCCACCAGCGCCCGCCGTGCGGTCTCCTCCTTGACCACCCGCGCCAGGTACGCGATGGTGTCGGCCACCAGCCAGGAGTTGTAGCGGACGTAATCAATGCAGGGCATGGCCCGCTGGGGGTCCCGCAGGATGCCCACCTCGGAGGCCGCGCGCTGTGCCTGGGTGGGGATGGTGGCCGTCGCCAGGGTAACCCGGGGGTCGCCCCAGGCTTGCTGCAGGGCGGCGTCGCTCCCGTACTTCTCCCGCAGCCACCCCCGGAACTTGGCGAGGTTGGCCGGGCTGTAGTCCACCCACTGGTTTTCATTCGAGCCCCACTGCATCCACTCCTCGGTGGTGCCGGAGGCCAGGTGGTAGCCGATCACCCGGTCGGCATAGGGGGAGGCCTGGACGTGCCGGAGGTAGCGGCGCAGCGCCTGGGCGGTGTCCTGACGCCAGGCCTCCGAGGCCCAGGAGGGAGCCCGCTTGCCGGCCGCATGCCAGAAGGGGACCGGCTTGCCATCACCCGGGTCGTAGGTCACCAGGTCGTCTGGATGCCGCTCGTCCCACCACTGCGGCGAGAGCAGGTAGAGGCGGGGGAAGAAACGCGCCTCGGGGTCGGAATCCAGGATTTCGGCTGCTTGTCGGTCTATCTGGGAGTAGTCGTAAGTGTCGGGTCCGGTCCAGCACGCCGGGGCCAGCCCGTAGCCCGCCTGGGTGGGGGTGGAGGAGAAGGAATACAGGTGCACCCCCGCCTCGCCGAAGGTGGCAAAGTGCTTGGCGAGCGGGCGGTAGGTCATATAGACCATGGCGCTGCTCGGCCGGCCGTTGATGAAGAGTGTGGGCGCGCCATGGTAGGGCTGCACCCGGCAGGTGGGGGGCTGGGGAGGGGGAGCGGGGTTAGCCTTCACGGTCACCTCCTGGAGGGCGGCGATGCTCCCGCCGGCGCAGATAGCGGCCTGGTAGCGGCCCGGCTGCCAGAAACGGGAGGCGGTGAAGCGGGGGAAGGAACAGGCCAGGCCGGCGGGGATCTCCCCCAGCCGCTGCCGGTACCTGGTGACGCCATCCTGGATCAGTTCCAGGGCCGCCTCCTGCCCGGCCAGGCCCTCGCCAGCCAGGGTGAAGGAGATTGCCGCCTGCTTCCCGGGCGTTAACGTCGCTGGCAGCCGGCCCGAGATCAGCCGCGCCCCCAGTCCCACCTCCCGCACCAGGCGCAGGTTGCGAAACTGCAGCCGGTACTGGTGGCCGGGCTGCACCTCGTACACTGTCAGCGACACTGCCCGCAGCGGAAAATCCAGCCGGTTGTTCTTATCCTGGGACCAGAAGCCCAGGCGAAAGTCCGCGATGGGGGCCGACACCGTCTGCCACTTGCCGCTGCCCTCCAGGCGCACCCGCGGCGAGATGTACTCCGGACCCAGCGCCTCCAGCGCCCGCAGCACGAAATCCAGCGGCTCGCCCAGGTTGCGCACCTCCACCTCGATGCGCTCGGGCGAGGAGGGGATGCCGCGCTCCAGGAAGACATCGGCGTACTGCACGGTCCTGGGCACGAAGGCCCAGTCGTACACCTCCCCGGAGCAGGTCAACTCGTTATTGGTGTACTCCTCGGCCAGGCGGGTGGCATCCCGGTAAAAGGTCCACCCTTCCAGCCCCCGGCCGCGCGTGAGGGGCTCGGCCAGGCGGGCGCCCGCCCAGGCAGGCAGGGACGCCAGCAGTATCAGCGCCGGCAGGAGGAGCGTGCGCATGCTACACCGTGACCGGTCCGAATACCGGGCAAGGTCGGCCGCGCTCATCGCGCAGGCTGACCACGGGGTTGAAGCCCTGGCCGTACCAGAGTCTGGTCTCACCCTGGGCAGGCGCAGCCAGGCGCACTACCACCGTGTGCGGGTCCTTGCGGTCCACCCGGCACCCGGCCAGCGGAACCGGCCTGCCCTCCACCTCCACGGTGAAACCCCACACCCGGCTGGCGCGGGCCAGCGGGCGACCGGTGAAACGCACGCGGATGGTGCGACCGTCGGCCTCCAATTTAGCCCCGGCCGGGCGGGGTCCCCAGGGCAGTTCCCCACCGTGCATCAGGGCATAGGCTACCTCGGCCAGCCGCCGCCCCAGGATGCGCTGCCCCCGCGAGCCCACGTGGATGGCATCACACAACTCGAGGTCAATCGCGGGCACCATCGCCGCCCGCCCCAACTCGCCGCTAATGTCCATCCGCACCTGCTGGTCCTGTACGAGGTCCCAGGCCCACGCCCAGGAGGGGTCGCCGCCGTAAAACTTGCCGATCTGCACCCAGGCTAATGGCATTTCCGGGTTGCCCAGGTCCCGCCGCAGGGTCGCCACGAAATCGCGCATCTTGGCCCGATAGTCCTTCGCATCCTCAACCATGGTGTCGCTCTCGCCCTGGTACCAGATGCACCCGCGCACCCGTCCACCCACCGCCGCCACCCGCCGCAAGAGCGAGCCGTAGAGCGACTTGCCGCCCTCTCCCCGCAGGCTGGGGCTCCACTGATCCATGCTGGTGCCGCCGTGCGAGCAGACGATCAGTCCGACGGGCACGCCGGTCGCCCGGCTGAGGGCGTTGCCAAAGGCCACTGCCGGCCCGGCACCATATACGCGGAAGTTGCGGTCGTTGCGCGCCGCCTCCTCCCGCATTGCCGCCCCCACCCCCCAGTGCACTGGGTCGGTGGCCTCGTTGTACCAGCACAGGGGCTCCTCCGCTCGCCCCCAGCGGTCGTCATAGTAGAAGGCGTTCACCAGCCGCGAGGGGCGCTCGGCCTCGCTCAGCGCGCCCACGCCGTCGGCATTGGATTGGCCCGCGGTGATCCACAGGTCACCCACCAGCAGGCCCGACACCCTCGCCGTGCCGTTGCCCCACACCTCCAGCCGGTAGGGCCCGCCCATCGGGGCCCGCAGCGTGCCCGCCCAGGCCTTGCCCTTCTCCGGTTCCAGGCTGGTCCAGGGTACGACCTCCTCCCCGCCGGAAACCAGCCGGGCCTGCATCCGGTCGCTCTCACCCACCACGCGCACGGCAATCTCGGCCCTGCCCGCCTCGTCCTGCGGGAAGACCCGATACGCTTGCGGTTGCTCGATACGAAGCACTGGGAGTACCTCCGGTGATGTGACGCGGGTATCTTCGGCGAAGGGGGCTGGTTACCTGGAGACCCCTCCGGGGCGGAACTCGCATTAGCACGCCTTCCCAAAGGGCGGAAGCCCTGGGCTACCCTTGTGTGGCCCCTGCGGGGCCAGAGGCGACCGCCGGACCGTAGATTCAAGCCCCTGACAGAGACACCAAGGGTGAGTGGCTCTTTCGCGACGCCGATAGACGCGTCGCTCTATCGCCCGTCGTCGCTCCCCCTCAGAACTCCACCCTCACCACCCGCTCCTTGACCACGTGTGGCAGGTCGGCGCGCACCTCGGCCCGGGTCAGGCCCCCCGGGCCGCCGTTGTTGTGCACGGCGATGGCGAGCACGTTCTCCTTGCCCGCGCCCGCCAGCCAGTCGGGGGGCAGGGTGAAATCGCGCTGCGGGCCGGCCGCCGCGTACTTGCCGAGCATCTGCCCGTTCAGGAAGATGGTGGCGTCGCCCAGCGCGGTCATGGAGAAGCGCCAGGGCACCCGCCACCCCTCCCGGGCGGGCAGGCGGAATTTCACCCGGTACCACATGATGCCGTCATACTTGCCGTAGGGGCGCTCCCGCTTCCAATCGCCGAGCGCCACGCGGCGCCAGGTCTCATCATCAAAGGCCGCCTGGGGCGCGCCGGACTTCTCTCCGGTCAGACCCGCTCGCACCAGTGCCGAGCGCACCTGGACCCCATCGCGTGGCACCAAGGCTAGCCCAACCGGCTGGAAGATGCCGCCCGTCCCCCCCTTGTTCTCCACCGCCACTGCGATGAGGTTGCTCCCTGCCCGCATGGCCGGAGTGGCGTCCACCTGGAACGGGGCCTCAGCCCCCGCGTGGCCGCCCACCTCGGTCCCATTCACCCATACCCGGCAGTTGTCATCCACTCCGGAGAAGCAGAGCAGGGCGAGTTTGTGCGCCAGGTCGGCCTGGGTCACCTCCACCTTGGTGCGGTACCAGGCAAAACCCGCGTAGTCCTTGAGCACGTCCTGTGGTCCCTTACCCACCTCCACCTGCGGCCAGGCGGAATCGTCAAACGCAACCTTCACTTCCGCCGGCTCGGCTGCCAGACTGCCTGCCCGCTGCACGCGCCAGGTGGTGAGGGGGTTGGCCATCGCCGCCGCTCCCGCGGCGCTCACCAGCATAACCTGGCGCACCCCCTTGGGCTCGGTTAGCCGGGCCCCCGCATTGGGCCGGCCGGGGTTCAGGTAGAGGATATCCAGGCTGTTCTTGCCCAGGCGGGCGAGGTGGCGGATGTCCGCCTGGCCGGAGGTCTGGCTATTAGAGAGTGCCGGCAACAGGGTGCCGTTGAGGAAGACCAGTTTGGGGTCGGGCGCCCAGGTCTCCACTGCCAGGTACTCATGCCCCGCTGCCTCAATCTCGGCGTGGTAGCAAACATAGCCGTTGTCCAGCAGGCCCAGCGTGGCCAGCGGCGAGAAGTCGCATTGCTGCCACCCGGTGCCGCTGTGCAGGCGCTCCGGCGAGACGACCGCCGCTTCCATCGGCTGCACCAGCCCCGGCTCGTCCCGCAGCAGGTTTAGCACCCTTTTCACCAGCCCGGATTCCCGCTTCTCCACCGGAAAGTTGCCCGTATTCAGCGGGATGGTGAGCACGCGGGTGGTGGAGTCATACCCGGCGGTTACCGGCTTGCCATCCACCTGCACCAGGCTGGGGGCCGCCGGCGCGAGCAGCGACAGGCGCCCCTCCCCCTGCGGGCACTGCACGGTAACCTGTAGCGCCTTGCCCTCGGCATGGCTGGCGCTCACCAGGTAGTCAGCCAGGACGGGAATCGCCTCCTTACCGTAGGGGGCGAGCCAGATACGCCCCGCCCGCTCTCGGGTGGTGAGCACCAGTGCCAGGGTATCCACCAGCACCACCTGCTCCTCGTCACGGAGCAGGTAGTCCAGGGTCAGGGTGCGGGTGGCCTCCTCCCACTCCTGGGCCAGCACCGGTCCCACCACCAGCGGCTTGGTGCCCAGGGTGAGGGAGATCTCGCCCGTGGTGCCCGGCTCCCCGCACACCACCGCCACCGTGCGGTCGGCAACCTGGGTAACCTGCACCAGTTCGTTGGTCGCATAGTTGAGCATCGCCCCGCCCAAGGGAAGGTTCACTGGCAGCACCTTGGCCTCGCGCGGCCCCAGGGTGACCTTGCCCGTGCGCGGCACGGTCACCTGGCGCCCGGTGGCCGGGTCCAGGTAAGTGAGGTGGAAGTAATAACCTTCTGGTCCCGGCTTGATCTCTTGCGGGCGCACAAAGACGAGCGCGCTGTTCCCATTCGCGCGCTCGGTGACGACGACTCCGGCGATGTCGGTCCCCAGGTGCTGTCGGTCCACCGGCCGCGCCCGCAGGAGCAGCGGGGCATAGCGGGCCGCGAGCGCATTGGCCACGCGCAGCCGGTAGTACTTCTCGGTCAGGCCGCCGGTATTGCTGACCGGCGCTGCGCAGTCGTATCCGGTGGTGATCCAGTCGGCCGCCCAGTAGCCGGGGTTGTCCCCGCCCGCGCCCAGGTAGTAGTTGATCAGCGCCGCTCCCTGCTCCAGGGCCAGGCGGGCGGCCATCTCGGCCTGCTCCGGCTCGCTGGCCGGGGGCGCCTCCGGGGAGCCGCCGATCGCGGCAAACCAGCCGATGCCCAGTTCCAGGGCGGCCAGCGGGGCCTCGATCTCCTTGGCTCGCAGCGCCGCCAGTTGGGAGGCGGCGGCCGGCAGGTCCCAGCGCGGGAAGAGCGAAATGCCGGCCACCAGGTCACCGGCGGCGGCAGTGAAGGCCCCTGCCGCGGCCTCGCTGCCTATGGCTGCCAGGGGCACCTGGATGCCGGCCTGGCGCACAGCATCATGCAGGGCCGCGGTGGCCGCGCCCGACTCCAGCACCAGCATGATCACTGGCCCGCCGGCGGTGATCTGGCGGGGCTTGATAACCGGCAGCACCTGGTCGAACCAGTGCCGGGCCCAGGTCAGGTACTCCGCTGACCCGCCCGGGGCCACCCCTTTGGCCAGTAGCCAGGCGGGCAGCCCACCGGCGTCCCATTCCACGCCCACATAGGGCCCCACGCGCAGGATCACCCACAGCCCCTCCGCCTGCGCCGCAGCCAGGAAATCCGCCAGGTCGGCCAGGTCGCTGCGCCCCTCCCGGCGCTCGTGCCAGTTCCAGGGGATGGGCGTCTCCACGCAGTTCAGCCCTGCCAGCCGCAGTTTATGCAGGCGGTCAGCCCATTGCGAGCGGGGCACCCGGAAATAGTGTATAGAGCCGGAAAGGATCAGCGTATCCTGCCCCTTGATGGTCAGGCAATCGGCGTCATAGCGGATGACCTCCGGCCTGGGGAAACTGGCCAGGTGGTAGGTCGGCGCGTAGGCCGGCGTGACTATTGGAGGCGCTGCCACGGGGGCCGGGGGCTGGCTTTCCTGTACCCCGGCCGGTGCGGGCGGGGTAGTCTCCGGGGGGGCAGGCTGGTCCCCATTGGCGGGGGCGGAGGGCGCGGCCGGGGCGCCCTTGGGGCCCGGTCCCACCAACTGCTTGCCCAGGGTGAGCCGGCCGAATGCGGCCGGCGACTTGGCACCCACCAGGCCCGGCGCCGTTTCCAGCCAACCCTTGCGCCCCTGACCGTCATCGTCGCAGACCGCCACCGCCACCCCCAGGGTCACCCCCGGCCGGCCCGCGCTTTTCAACTCGCCCCACGGGATGGCCATCTCATACGTCATCTTCACCCGGGGCACGGGGGCGGTATCGCTGGCCTGCGGCGGGCGATAATCCTTGCGCGCCGCCACCTTGGCCGCAGTAACCACTCCCGCCCGCGCCGGGGGATGGGTGCGCACAAGCAGGGGGGGCGCGGTGCGCGAGTAAGCCGCGACCAACTCCGTGTCATCTGCCGCCAGGACGGCGCCGCCGTCCTTGAAGGGGTCGCAGCCGATCACCAGGCAGTCCCCTGCCCATGGTTTGCCGTCGGGGCCAGTCACCAGAACGTCGTCATAGGCCTCCACCGCCAGGTAGAGGTTGCCCGGGTCCCAGGCGGCGTAGATGCGGGCTGCCAGGTCACTGGTACCCCCGTACTTCGCGCCGTTGGCGGCGGCATGCCAGCGCCCCCCTCCTAACAGGGCCAGGTAGGGCGCACCCTGCCACTCTGTCAGGTCGCCGTCAACCCGCGGCGGTTTGCTCAGCCGGCAGGCATCCAACTTCAGGCCCGGGGCAGGCTTGATGGCGGCCGGCGCGGGTTTGGCCGCAGGCCGCTTCAGTGCGGGCTGGGCGGGAGTGGCGGGAGGCTTGATCGTCGCCCTTGCAGATGCAGGGGCGGCCTGCAGGGGCGCGCACGAGCAGAGCGCGACCAGGGGCAAGGTGGCAATGAGGAGGTGGAGGCGCATGTCCGCATACTCCTTGGACGCAAGGTGGACGTCCGGCTGTTTCGGCAGCGCCCCTGGTATCACCTGCCTGGCGAAAGGGGTGCCAAAAAGGAGGCAAACAGGCCCAACAGGAATCCGGGGAAACAGCAGCGAACTGGGGTTACCCGATAGCGCAGGGTGTCCCCGCCCCCGGGGTACGGCCTGCCCAGCACGTTGGAACGAAGATGCAATTATCCTTTGCCCAGTCCGACCGTCCGCCCGCGCCTGTCCGGGGGGAGGCGGCCTTCTTCGACTTCACCGCGCACATGGAACGGCTGGTCGAAGACATCGTCCACACCGTCCCCGAGTTGGCACACATCCGAACCGAGCGCCTGCTGATCTGCGCCTCCCAGGCCAGGCATGCCACCCGCCATGGGGTGCACGCCCGGGTGGTCCCCCTGCGTTTCGGTCAGGGCGCACTCACCCACTCCGACGGCAAACGGGTCTATGCTATTCCCCGCATCCAGTACGACGGACGGGAAGTGCTGTATCTTATCTACTTCTACCTGCCCCGCTTCCTGGACAACACCAGCCTGGAGGCCAAACTGGCCACCGTCTGCCATGAGTTATATCACATTAGCCCCCAGTGTGACGGCGACCTGCGCCGCTTCCCCGGCCGCGCCTATGCCCACGGGCACTCCCGGCGCCAGTACCATGCACAGGTCAAGATGCTGGCAGCCGCCTACCTGGAGCGGCGCAATGGCGATGGTCTGGGCCCCGCCTGGTTCCTGGAGAAGGATTTCTGGGCGCTGCAGCGGGAGCAGGGGCCGGTGCTTTTCCGCCATGTCCCCCTGCCCAAAGTACGCGTCATTCACCAGGTGGACTGAGGCGCTGGGCCCCCGGCCGGTGTCATTTCGAGCGGTAATCCCCAGCGCCAGCGAGGGATCCCCGTCGAGAAATCCCGCTCTCCCCTCCCTCTACCAAGGCCCCCCTCAGCCCCCTCGCCGGGCGCCGCATGCACACGGCGTCTGCCCGCACTTGGGGCAGCCGGCGCCGTACTTGACCATGGCCGCCTGCTCGATGTCCACCCCTGCGATAGTGGCCAGGCTAACCAGCCACGCCAGCACGTCGGCGAACTCGCCCTGCAAGGCCTCCGGGTCTCGATCGCGCAGGTGGCGGGCTAACTCGCCCACCTCCTCGGTGAACCACATGAAGGTCCCCTCGACCCCCCGCTCGCGGTCACGGGAGAGGTAGAGGTCGGCGATCATGCGCTGAAACTCGGCGAGGGTCATGGGGGCGGTATTCGGCCGGCCCGCGAGCGCCTCCTGCTGCGTTCTCCCGCGTTGACACTGCCCCAGGCCTCGGGCTATACTACGACCAATCGGCATTACCCGGAAGGGACGTGTGCCATGAGCGGCGAGGCCCCATGTTCACGCACATTCGCAGCGACATCAAGGCCGCCCTCGAGCGCGACCCGGCCGCCCGCAACGCCTTAGAGGTCATCCTCTGCTACCCTGGTGTTCACGCCCTCATCCTTTACCGCCTGGCCCACACCCTGTGGCGCGCGCGCCTGCGCCTGGCTGCTCGTCTGCTCTCCCAATGGGCGCGCTTCGTGACCGGAGTGGAGATTCATCCTGGCGCGACGATCGGGCATGGCCTGTTCATTGACCATGGCATGGGGGTGGTGATCGGAGAGACCGCCGAGGTGGGGGAGGATTGCACCCTTTACCAGGGGGTGACCCTGGGTGGCACCGGCACCCATCCCGGCAAGCGCCATCCCACCCTGGGCAACCGGGTGGTGGTCGGAGCCGGGGCCAAGGTCCTGGGCAACATCACCATCGGCGACAACGCCGCCATCGGGGCGGGCGCCGTGGTGGTGCGCCCGGTGCCGGCCCATGCCACCGCGGTAGGCGTGCCGGCCAAGATCGTGAGCGTGGCGGGGCAGCGGGTGGCCACCACCCTTGAGCATGGCGCCCTACCCGACCCGGTGGCCGAGTTCTGCAGCGAGGTGGAGCGGCGCATGGCTCGTCTGGAGGAGGCAGTGCGGCGCGCGCACGGCTTGCAGGAGGACAAAGGTGCAGATCTATAACACCCTCACCAGGCGCAAGGAAGAGTTCACCCCCCTCGAGCCGGGGCACGTGCGCATGTACGGCTGCGGGCCCACCGTCTACAACGTCATCCACGTCGGCAACGCCCGCACTTTCTGCACCTACGACATGATCGTGCGCTACCTGCGCTGGCGGGGCTACCGGGTCACTTTCGTGCGCAACATCACCGACATTGACGACAAGATCATCAACGCCGCCAACGAGCAGGGCGTGCCCTGGCAGGAGATCGTGGGCCGCTACCTCAGCGCCTTCCATGAGGACCTGGCCGCCCTCGGCACCCTGCCTCCCGATGTCGAGCCCCGGGCTACCGACACCGTGCCCGAGATCATCGCCGCGGTGCAGTGTTTGCTCGACCGGGGCCTGGCCTATGAGACCGACGGAGACGTCTGGTTCTCGGTGCGCGAGCGGCCGGACTACGGGAAACTTTCCGGGCGCAACATGGAGGAACTCATGGCCGGTGCCCGGGTGGAGGTGGACGAGCGCAAGCGTGATCCGCTTGATTTCGCCCTCTGGAAGGCCGCGAAGCCGGGCGAGCCGGCCTGGGACAGCCCCTGGGGGCCGGGCCGTCCCGGGTGGCACATCGAGTGCACGGCGATGGCCATCAAGTACCTGGGCGAGCAGATAGACATCCATGCCGGCGCTTCCGACCTCATCTTCCCGCACCATGAGAACGAGATTGCCCAGTCGGAGGGCTGCACCGGCCGCGCCCCCTTCGTGCGCTACTGGGTGCACGGCGGCTTCCTCACCGTCAACCGGCAGCGGATGGGCAAGTCCATGGGGAACTTCTTCACCGTGCGGGAGGTGCTGGGCCAGTACCGGCCGGAGGTGCTGCGCCTGCTCTACCTGAATACGCACTATCGCAATGAACTGGAGTTCAGCGGCGAGGTGATGGAGGCCGCCCGCGGCGGCTTCGAGCGCCTGCAGGTGGCGCTGCAGCAGGCCCGCACCCTGGCCGGGGCCGCCGCCGGGGAGGGGGAGAGCCGGCTCGGGCCGTTGGAGACGGCGCTGGCCCAGGCCCGGAACGAGTTCACGGCGGCCATGGACGATGACTTCAATACTCCCCGGGCACTCAGCGCCGTCTATGAATTGGCGGGAGCGCTCTTCGCCCACACCGAGGGGCCCTTTGCCGCCAGGGCGGTGGAGGGCGAGGTGCTGGGGCGTGTGGCCGATACCATCTCGGAACTGGCAGGTACCCTGGGCCTGGGTCTGGCCGCCGCCAGGGACGTTACGGGGCTGCGGCCCGCGCTTGCTGAATTGGCCGCTCGCATGGCCGTGCTGGCCGAGGGCGAGGTGGCCGCCAGCCTCGGGCAGGTGGCAGCCGCGGACAGCGCCGGGGGCATGATAGACCGGCTGCTGCAGGCGCGGCAATTGGCCCGCGCCGAGAAGCAGTGGCCGGTGGCCGACGGCATCAGGAAGGCGCTGGGTAGCCTGGGGATCATCCTCGAGGACCATCCCCAGGGCACCACCTGGCGGCAGGCATAGATTCGGAATGGCTCAGGGAAAGGCAGCCAAGTCGCAGCCACGCTCACGACCCCGCACGCGCGGGTGCCGGCGCGCCCATTCCACCGCTCTCGGTGGGGTAGTGGTCGTGCTGCTGGCAACGCTTGCCCTGCTCTGGGCGCTCACCCCCACTCTGCCGCAAGGCCGCATCGCCCCGGGCGTGCGCATTGCCGGCCGCCCCGTGGGCGGCATGACCCCCAACCAGGCTGCCGCCGTGGTGTCCCGGGCGGCATTGTCTGCCCTGGGGCCCATCCGGCTGGATATCCCCACCCTTGACCGGCACCTGATGATCCTGGCCCCGGAACTGGGCCTGCGCCCCGATACTTCTGGTCCCGTGCAAGCGGCCATGCGCCTGGGGCGGTCTCCCAATCCGCTGGTCGCCGCCTGGCAGCGTTGGCTGGCCCGCCGGGGTGCCTATCGTATTCCTCTACAGTGGCGGCTGGACACCCGCAAATGCCGCTTGGCGCTCGGGGAGATCGCAGGCAAGGTGAACCGTCGGCCTCGCAGCGCCCGGGCCCGCTGGGATGGCAGTGGCATCGTCGTAACCCCGGAGGCCCCCGGCATTGTGCTGCGGGTGGAGGACAGCCTGCAACGGGTGGCGGAGTGGAATGCCGCCGGCCGCGTCGGCTCCCTCACCCTGGCTGCAGGGCAAGCCGAGCCGGAGGTCACTGCCGCCGACCTGGCCCCCGTGGACGGCGTGGTCGCCCGCTATACCACGCACGTGGGAGGCACTGCCAACCGCCTGAGCAACGTGCGCCAGGCCGCCTCCGCCATCAACGGGGTGGTGGTGATGCCCGGCCGCCGTTTCTCCTATAACCGCATCGTGGGGCCCCGCACTACCGAGGCGGGGTACAAGACAGCACCGGTGATCGTGCGGGGGAAGATGGTGACGGGCATCGGCGGAGGCGCCTGCCAGGTCTCGAGCACCCTCTACAACGCGGTGCTGCTTGCCAACCTGCGCGTCGTCCGCCGCACCCCCCACTCCCACCCCATCGGCTACGTGCCCGCAGGCCAGGATGCCACCGTGGTCTACGGGGCCATTGACCTGGTGTTTGAGAATCAGGGCGAGACCCCGGTGGTGCTGCAAAGCGCGCTGCAGGGTCGGCGCCTCACCATCCTGGTGCTGGGCAAGACGGCCGGCCCTCCGGTACGCGTGTTTTCGACTCGCCGCCGCGTGGCACCCGCCGCCCCGGTGCTCAAACCCGATCCCACCCTGGCCCCCGGCCAGCGCGTGCTCGAGACAAAGGCTTCCTCCGGTGCGCGCACGGTCACTTACCGGGTGGTGGGTGACCGGCGGGAGGTGGTCTCTCGTGACTACTATCCCCCCACCCGGGCTGTGTATCGGGTGGGACCGGCGCCTGCTCCCGGGCAGGCGGCGCCGGAGGCGCCAGAGCCTGGCGGTAGCGAGTGATGACGGCCTTGACGGCAGGTGCGCAGGGGAGCTGTGTGGTGGGCCGGGGGGTTCTTCTGCGGGCGGCAAAAAACCTTTTGCGAAACCCCGCGATTTTGTTGACGTTGCCCTTGTCGTTCCCCTATAATGACCCGCGTGCCGCAGCCGCCGAGGGATTACCCAGGCGGCAGGTCTCGGGGCAGGCGTGTTCTGCCCCCAGGGAGGAACAGCCTCAGTCCTTCCAGCCGATAACCCCCGCAACAGAACCCACAAGCACAGCGCGGCCTTGCACGGCCGGTAGTGTAGATTCGGAGGCGTGGTAATGGTTCATCCGGGCATGCATGAGATCAGTTTTCAAGGCATGGTGGATGAAGAG
>Ga0315298_1003576_pt1 | contig 24528 bp, 23 predicted proteins | sample WHS_1_MG_FD_203077 | JGI IMG/M metagenome (GOLD analysis project Ga0315298, IMG submission 203077) | Extremophilic microbial mat communities from Washburn Hot Springs, YNP, Wyoming, USA - WHS_1_MG | ecosystem: Environmental > Aquatic > Thermal springs > Hot (42-90C) | place: USA: Wyoming...
CTCCTGCTCCGGAGCAGGAGGGTGACGTCGCGACGAATAAGGAGCGACTTTTTGTCACGCCGCCGAGGAGGTGAGGCGGCCGGAACGGCAGTTCAAATCTGCTCTCCCCGACCATTTTGTTTTTAGAGCAGATTTGGACGGACGAGCTCCTGCTCCTGGAGCAGGAGGGTGACGTCGCGACGAATAAGGAGCGACTTTTTGTCACGCCGCCGAGAAGGTGAGGCGGCCGGAAGACGTCGCGACATCCCCCCACATCCGTTCTGTTCCTATTCAAAAACAGAGGGAGGATGAAGAACCCCGCCTTCACCCGGAAGGACTGTGGGGAGGGGAAGCCAGACTTTGGTCCATTGGAGTTTTCCATCCAGACGCCCCGCACCGTCCCGAATGCCTGAATTTCGGTTATAATGAACGTTTAGGAAGCCTGAAGGACGACAAATTGGATATTCTTGAGAGGTTTTTGGTATGAACGGTTCCCGAATATGGAATTGGAGGCCGAAGAGGGGTTTCCTTGTCATCGCATTGCTCTTCCTTCTCCTCTTTTCCGCCCGGACAGGACAGGGCAAGAACGTCATTGTTCTCGTTTCGGACGGCATGGGTTCTGCCCACACCACGATTACCCGATGGTACAAGGGAGCACCACTGGCTTTAGATCAAATGGATCTCGGAGCGGTTCGAACCTACAGCGCAGACAGCCTCGTCACCGATTCAGCTCCCGCGGCCACGGCTTTTGCCACGGGTCACAAGTCAAGCGGCAAACTCATCGGTGTCCTTCCGAACGAGGTGACGATTCCAGGGGTCCTTGCCCCGCCAGAGGATCTGAAGTACAAACCCGTTGCCACAATTCTGGACGCCGCCAAACTCTATGGCAAATCGGTTGGATTGGTTGCCACATCCAATGTCCAGCACGCCACACCCGCTGCTTATTCCTCCCATTGGCACGATCGGTGGGATTATCAGGAGATCGCAAAACAACAGGTCTATCTTGGCATGGACGTGGTGCTCGGAGGTGGAAAGCGATACCTGATCCCCAGGGAACTGGGAGGCGCACGATCCGATCAAACGAATCTGATCGATACGCTCCGTTCCCGAGGCTATGCCTTTGTTGAAACCCGAGATGAGCTGATGAAGTCTCGGGCGAAGAAAGTATGGGGACTCTTCGCCGACGATGCTATGGCTTACGAATTTGACCGGAAGTATTTCTTTCCCAAGAAAGAGCCTTCGCTCGCCGAAATGACTCGGAAAGCGATCGAAATCCTCTCGACGAATCCGAGAGGTTTCTTTCTCTTCGTGGAGGCGAGTAAAGTGGATTGGGCTTCCCATGCCAACGATCCGATCGGTGTGATCAGCGATGTCCTGGCCTTTGACGATGCGGTAAGGGTGGCTATCGACTTTGCGAGACGAGATGGGAAGACGCTGGTCCTGGCATTCGCCGATCACGGGACCGGGGGGATGACACTGGGCCGTCGGGGAAGCGAAAGAGACCCTTCCAGAGTTTCTCTGGACGCACTTCTCGCTCCACTTAAAAAAGCGAGGCTGACGGGTGAAGGAGTGGAGCAACGTCTTAGGGACGATCTCTCCGAGGCGAACATCCGCAAGGTCATGGCTCAGGTTTATGGGATCGACGATCTTCGCAGCGAAGAGGTCGCCCAAATTCAAACCCATAAGAGGGGAAGACTCAACGCTGTAATCGGTCCGATGATGAGCAAACGATCTGTTATCGGTTGGGCCACTACTGGCCATACAGGAGAGGACCTTTTCCTTTATTCCTTTGGTACGGGTCGATCCATTGGCCTCATTGAAAACACAGAGATCGCCCGGCTGTGTGCCAACTACCTCGGGGTCGACGTCGAAGCGGCCGACAAGCGGCTTTACCGGGAGGCACAAACCGTGTTTAAGACCCTTGGCGCCTCGGTTCGGATTGACCGAACGGTTAAAGAAAACCCGGTATTGCGGGTTGAGAAAGGGTCCGTAACCGCGCTCCTACCACTCAGCAAGAATTTGATGAAGGTCCGGGCGGTCGTGTCAAATTCTAACGTCCTCGAGGCGGAATACGAACTCGAGGGAATCGTGGTGATGGCGGCGCCGACTGGAAAGGTTTATGTTCCCGAGCACGCTCTGATCATTTTCCAATCGATGTTGCACCATGCCGAAGAAAGGGGCGGAGCACCTGCCCCCCTGGACAAATAAGTGAAGTAACGATCTCAAAGCCTTCAACCGGCGAGGTATGCTGCTCAGGCCTTTTCCCGTTCCACACAATTTCGCCAACCTCTTGTTGCTTTGGAAGGTAATCAAGGCCTCCAACCCCCGTCTAACAAGACTTCTCTTCTCTCTAATGCCTGTCAGGGCCGCCACTTACTGTCTTGCTGAGATCGTCCTCGATGTTTAGCGTCGTTTTCATGGAAGCCTTCGCAATTTATTTACATAGGGATGCAAGAATAATCCAAATATCAGGAAGGCCTTTTTATGGTTGTCACCTATGAGCATTCGCCTTCTCTCAGGATTGATGGGCAGCGCTTCTTGGGGCGCGACCGCCTGTTGTGTGGTCTTTTCCGATGCGGCAGAACCGGCCGATCTGGGTTATAGTATGGCGTAAGGCGGCCCTTGAGCGGGTGAAGTTTGGTTTCGCAGAGAGTTCCGTAGAGAGGGCCCCGAATTCCTACAAACTCCTTGGAGGTCTCGAAATGAAAGCGGTAGTCTTAGAAGCCTATCACCATCCTTTCGCCATTCGGGAGGTGGAGATCGGGGACCCGCAACCGAGAGAGGTCACCGTGGCCGTGAAGGCTGTGGGCCTCTGTCTTACCGATGTTCACATCCACGAGGGGAAGATTCCGACGGTCAAGCTTCCTCTCATCCCGGGCCATGAATTCGCAGGTGTAATCGCCAAAACAGGATCTGAAGTCAAGGGGCTTCGACCCGGTGACCGCGTGGTTGTGAATATCGACGTGACCTGCGGTTCCTGTGATCACTGTCTCCGGGGTGAGACCAATCGATGTTCCAATCTTATTCGCATTGGCTTCGAGCGAAATGGGGGCATGGCTGAGTACGTAAACGTGCCGGCGGCAAATCTTGAGCCGATCGCACCAAACGTTTCGTTTGAAAAGGCAGCCATTCTGCCCGACGCGGTGGCAACAACCTATCGCGCCATGAAGACCATCGGCGAGGTCGGCCCCGGAACCAAGGTCGCGATACTGGGTATCGGAGGACTGGGGATGCAAGGCATCCGAATCGGAAAGCTCTTGGGAGCCTATGTGGCTTGCACAAGTCGTAACGATGAGAAGCTGGAGATGGCAAGAGACCTGGGAGCCGATCAGGTCATCAACACCAAGCGGGACCGGTTTCTCGATGTGGTTGGGAAAACGATCGGGAGCTTCGATGTCGTCATCGACAATATCGGCACCCCTCAATCCGTAAGTGATGCCGTCAAGGCATGCCGAAACGGAGGCCGGGTAGTGGAAGTGGGCTATGTAGAACCCGTCCTGGAGGCGCCGTTTTACGATGTTGTGATCAAGGAGAAGCAGATCCTCGGGTCCAGGGCTTCCACGCGAAGCGAGTTTCGTGAGGTGGTGAGCCTCGTCAACGCGGGCAAGCTCGATCCGCATATCGGCGAGCTCATTCCCATCGATCGGGTCAACCAGGCCCTCCAAGATCTCAAGAGTGGGAAGTTTCTGACGCGAGGTGTTTTGGTGCTCCCTTTCTCTTGATGGAAACAGTAAGACCAACCCTGAGAGAGGGTTTCTTGACAGAGAGGGAGAAAACCCCTATACTTTGTGCAGCAATATTTTGGACGCAATGGATTCTTCGAGTGATGAAGAAGGAGGGGCGTAATCATGTATCGTCGAGGTTGGGGTAGGGGGATTGTCAGCGTTCTCTTGTGTATCGGTATCGGACTCGTAGCAGGGGGCTGTCCCAAGAAAGCAACGATGAAGCAAGAGCCTTCGGAGACGGTTGTACAAGCCCCTACCGGGCCAGAGCCCGTCGCACCACCTACCGTGAAAGAGCCGATCAAAGCAACACCATCGGAAAAGAAAGGGCCTGATGCAGTAAAGGCCGCGGAAGAGGAGCGGCGCAAGCGGGAGGAAGAGGCAAAAAGGAAGGCGGAGGAGCTGGCTCGAAGACGTGCTGAAGAGGCCAAACGAGCCGAGGAAGCGAGAAGAAAAGCGGAGGAGGAGAGACGGAGGGCGGAGGAAGAGAGGCGAAAAGCGGAGGCGGCAAGAAAGATCGAACAAAGCCTCGTCACAAAAAGAGAGCCGGGGATTGAGGGAGAGGTGAAGGAAACACCACTCCTTCGGGACATTCACTTCGATTTTGACAAGTACAATATCCGACCGGCCGACGGAGAGATCCTGAGAGAGAACGCGGCCGTCCTAAAAACGATCTTTCAAAGAGATCCAAACGCCAAGGTCCAGATCGAGGGCCACTGCGACGAACGGGGAACTGCGGAATACAATCTTGCCTTGGGCGAGAGGCGGGCTCAGAGCGCGAAGCAATTTCTCATCTCCCTTGGCCTTCCCGCGGATCGAATCACCACGATCAGTTACGGCGAGGACAAACCTCTCGATCCCCGCCATAACGAAGAGGCTTGGGCCAAGAACCGCCGAGCCCACTTCATTATTCTGCCCAAGTGATATCGTGAGCCCGGATTGGAGAAGCCCTCTGGGCACCCTCTCATCTTCTCATGCCCCTTTTGCCAAGACCGACCGAGGGGATCCGGTGCGACACCGAAAATGCGGATCCTCCCTACGGTTCCACTGGGATCTCGAGATCCAGGAGGGGAGGATACTGCTGACAACCGAAGACGTCGGTTTCGCCGGGGCTTCCACTGGGTCTTTTCCTGTAAATGGTAAACTTGATCGCACAGGCAGGGTCAAATTCCACAAAATCGCTCACCCTTTCTTCCGGGATATGGAAGAGCTTTGAAACCGACTCCCTAGTGAGGACCTTTGTCTTTTTTATTAATTCGTAATGAGCCTTTTCGTTGAAAATAATATCGAACGTGATCTTATCGGTACCGGCGTTCTTGCTCCGGATGGTCTTGGCCAATTCCACCAATTTCTTGGTTCTCATGTCCTTCACCTCCGCAATCATCCTATCAGGGTTTCGTAAATCGTAAAAAGTTCCATCGGATCATCCACCGGAATCACATGATTCAGGGTCCACTCGTAAGCCGGAGGAGCCGGAAGGACTCCATCAATGAGGAATGCAGCAGTGCCTGCTGTTCCTTTCACTTCCGGGAGCCGGGCATAGAAAATCTGCCTTGAACCAATCAAAGCGACCTCTTCAGCGACCTCCTTCGTTCTCGCCTCCCTGAAAAGGGAGTAGAACCGTTTTCCCTCTGTTCCCAAATAATTGGGTGACGTAAATTTCCGAGCGATTTTTTCAAGTTCACCCTGTTTCGCAGGGGAACGGACAGCTACACCCAAAGGTGTCTGAAAATCATCCGCGATACGATGAAGGTCTATGATATGCGTCGAACCTGAGACCCATGAAAAACCGGAAAAGAGGGAGAGTCCCTCCCTCTTTTCTGAGGTGGGAGAGGGCCATGCTCTTTTCTTTCTTGAACTTCATTGACACGTTGAACGAGTGGACGGGAAAATTCGTCAGCCTGTGGATGATCCCCATGATCGTCGTCATGTCCTTCGAGGTCTTCATGCGCTATGGGATGGCATCCCCAACGATTTGGGGCACCGAGTTGGTCACTTATCTCTTTGCCAGTTACATCCTGCTCGGTGGTGGATACACCCTTCTTCATGGAGCCCATGTGAATATCAATATCTTTTACAATCGGATGGAGGTGCGCCGAAGAGCCCTGTTTGACCTCCTCACGGCTTTTATCTTCTTTGTCTACACTTGGGTCCTTTTCCACGAGGGATTGAAATTCGCCCTGGATGGTTGGTCTCGCAACCGACACAGCGGAACCGACTGGAATCCGCCCCTTTATCCGGTCTTGATGACAGTTCCCCATTATTCATTCTCTGGGTTTTGACCCGGTTTGGTTCGGGGTTCTCTTCGTGATCAATATGGAAATGGGCTATCTCACCCCGCCCTTCGGGTTTAATCTCTTCTACATGCAAGCGGTCGTTCCCAAAGGGATCGTCATGGCGGATATCTATCGGTCCATCGTCCCCTTTGTCATCCTTCAGTTTTTGGGACTGGTCCTATGCATGATTTTCCCCGAGATCATCCTCTATCTGCCTAAGCTCCTCATCCGCTAAGTGGTCCGTGTAGTGTTAAGCCCGACGAGAAATGGGAGAAACTCGCGGCCCGATTCGGTCACCCTGCGAAATCTTCTGTGTTCGTATGGCCCCTCCTCTGAACCTTCCGAGTTCAAACCCGTCTGCCGCGGCCGCCTGGATGAAGATGGGTCCTATTTGTTGACGCTTTGTCGGAGCTCGGATCCTCTTTTTCTTCCAAAGACATCTTCTTAGCCGTTGACAAACCAGCCCTGCTTTTCTTATATAAGGCGTGAGTTGAAGGAGAAATCCACGGCGTGGAGTTCTCGTGGAAAAGGGAGAAAGATGTTTGATATTCTGATCCGAGGCGGGTCGATTATCGATGGAACGGGGAAGGAGGCCTATCGAGCCGATTTGGGCATTTCAGGCGATACCATCGCCGCGATTGGACGATTTGATGCTTCCATGGGGGCCTCGGTTATCGATGCAAGGGGTCTTATTGTCTCACCGGGCTTTATTGATCCCCACACGCATTCCGATTTTACCATTCTTCAAGATCCTTCCGGAGAGAGTAAGATTCGACAAGGCGTGACGACAGAAGTGGCCGGCAACTGCGGATACTCCGTCTTTCCCGTCAACCCCGAGCGTTTATCCCAGGTCAAGGAGTATACGGACTTCTTCCCCGGCGAGCTGAGCTGGCAATGGTCTGACTATGAGGGCTTCGTCAAGGAATTGGCGGCTTTCGGCATCGCCCCCAATTTTGCCTCTCATGTGGGCCATGGCATGCTTCGCCTCGCCGTGATGGGCTTCTCAGACGAAACTCCCGGAACGGAGAAGATCGAGGAGATGTCCCGCCATTTGAGAACGAACCTTGAGCAAGGGGCACGGGGCCTCTCCCTGGGGCTTGCCTATGCTCCGGGATGTTACGCTCGAAAAGAAGAGCTTCTCGCGTTAGGGCGTGTGGTCAAAGGGTTCTCAAACACATTGATCACGGTCCATCTGAGAAACGAGGGCGATCATCTTTTTGAGGCCGTTTCAGAGATGCTGGAGGTGGCCGAAAAAACGGGCCTTCCTGTTCACCTTTGCCATCTTAAAGCCTCCGGTCTGAAGAACTGGGGCAAGGTGGCCAGAGCGCTAGAGATGATGGAAGACGCGAACAGGAAGGGACTCGAAATCACATGCGATGTTTACCCCTATGTCGCCGGCAACACCCTTATCGGTTACCTCTTCCCGAAGGAGGATCTGACGGAAGGAACATACGGATTGGTAGCAAGACTTCGGCAGGATTCCGAAAGAAGAAGAATTGGCGATCATCTGAACGCGACGGCTGCCCACATGGGTGGATGGGAAAATATCCGCGTCGCATCGGTCAAGACAGCCAAAAACAAGGTATGGGAAGGGAAAAACCTCGTCGAAATGGCCCGGGGTAAAGGATGCGATGAGGCCAGGGCTCTGATGGAGCTGTTTGAAGAGGAAGAGGGAGCGGTTATGGTCATCCTCTTTCTCATGAAGGAAGAAGATGTCGAAGCTGTCTTGCGCCATCCTCTGTCCATGGTGGGCTCCGACGGAAAAATCCTCAGTGTGGAAGGACCTTTGAGCGAAGGGATGCCCCATCCGCGAAACTTCGGCGCTTATCCCAGGGTGATCGCGCGCTATGTAAGGGAGAAGAGGACGCTCACGCTTCCCCAGGCCATTCAAAAGATGACTTCTCTCGCGGCGAAGCGCTTTTTTATCACGAAGCGGGGAGAGATCCGGGAGGGGTTCTACGCAGACCTCACGCTTTTTGATCCTGAAAGGATTCAGGACAAGGCCACGTTCGACGCACCCAAACAGTACCCGGACGGAATCGAATACGTTTTGGTTAACGGTCAGCTCGTCTTGGAAAAAGGCAAAAGGACCTCGGCTCGACCTGGAAAAATCCTGGGATGCTGATCATGGCCCATTGAGCCAGAAGGAGGTTGAAGATGATTGTTTCAAAGGGAGAGAAAGTTCGTCGTTTCATGGTCATCTTGGCTTTAACGGTTTGTTTTAGCACATCGGTATACTTTCTTACCGAGTCAGCCGTGACAGCGCAGGACCTTGTTGTGAATCGGAAAGCAGAGGGAATAAGTCTCGATCCTGCCAAAACGACCACCATGGAAGATTATATGGTCATGGGGAATATCTTCAGTTCTCTTTTCCGCTTTAAGACTGACTCCTTTGACCTGAGACCGGATCTCGCCACGGAATATAGGGTGAGTCCGGATGGGAAAACCTACACCTTCAAGCTCCGCCAAGGGGTCCAGTGGCACAAGGGGTATGGGGAATTTACGGCTGAAGACGTGGCGTTTTCGATCAACCGGGTGAAGAATCCTGAAACGAAGTCTCCCTACGCCAGGAACTTCGCGAATGTGGCGAAGGTGGAAGTCACGGGAAAATACGAGGTCAAGATGGAACTCAAACAGCCTGAGGCGACCTTTCTCCAGAACCTAACGGTCACCCGTCCCTGCAGCGGGCTGATCGTAAGCAAGCAGGCCGTCACAAAACTGGGCAACGACCACGGCTCCCAGCCCATCGGTACAGGCCCCTTTGTGTTTCAAGAGGCGGTCCCCCGGGAGAAGATCGTTCTCGTGGCAAACCCGGATTACTACGAAGGAGCCCCCAAGCTCAAGAGGATCACCTTTGTCCCCATCGCCGATGAAACGACGGCTCTCATGGCCCTGGAAAGCGGTGATGTTCACATTACGCAGATTGAAAATGTAAGGCTGCTCCAGAAATATCAGAATCATGAAAAACTGAATGTCATCACGGGACCTCGTATCTCGGTCCATATGATTCTGATGAACACGAAGCGGCCGCCCTTCAACAACGTGAAGGTTCGGCAGGCGATGGCCTATGCTATCAACACCGATGAAATCATTAACGGCATTCTTGCTGGTTTTGCAGACAAGCCGACAGGGGTCATTCATCCTCAGATGTTCGGCTATACGGCGGATGTTCAGAAATACCCTTACGATCCCCAGAAAGCGAAAAATCTTCTCGCCGAAGCCGGTTATCCGAATGGGTTCAAAACCAAGGTGGTCGTATTGATTTACGGCCAGTGGCAAAAGGTTATGGAATTGGTGAAAGCCCAGCTTGCGAAGGTGGGCATCGATATGGCCATTCAGATGCTCGAACGGGGCGCCTATGTCCAGGCGAGGGCCCAGGAGACAACGGAGCTTGTGATGTTCGGGGTGTCCTTGCCGCCCGATCCCGATTTCGTGATGAGGGATTTCCATTCGAAGAATGCTCCTCCGGGAGGATTGAACCTCTCCCGCTACAGCGGCGTGGACGACCTGATTGAAAAAGGGAGTCAAGAGATGGATAAGGCAAAGCGCAGCCAGATCTATGGGGAGATTCAGAGAAGAATGGCGCAGGATGTTCCCGCTGTGGTCCTTTACCATCCCAAATGGACCCAGGTCGTCACCAAGAGGGTGAGAGGTTACACGGTGGAGCGAATGGGAGGATTTTGGCTGTTTCCGGTCAGTATCGATTAGAGGGGCAATTCGACACCTGAGCGGATCGATGAAGACTTACCTCCTCCGGCGCCTTCTGATGATGATTCCCACGCTGCTGGGGATCGGAACCGTCGTCTTCATCATCATCCGCCTCGCTCCGGGAAATCCTGCAGAAATCCTTCTTGGAGATTACGCGACCCCTGAGGCCGTTGCCCTTTTGAACGAGAAGATGGGCCTCGATCGGCCTCTCTATCAACAGTACGGACTCTACCTCTGGCATCTTCTCCAGGGCGACTTGGGTCGTTCCTATGTGACGAACCGTCTCGTCTTGCCCGAGATCATTCGCCATCTCCCGTATACGCTCGAACTCGCCGGTGCGGCTGTTCTTCTTTCTATTCTCATCGGGCTTCCGGCGGGTGTGGTTTCCGCGGTGAAACGGGACACGTTGTTTGACCGGATCAGCATGGTGGCGGCCCTTTTTCTTGCCTCCATGCCCCTCTTCTGGCTGGGCATCCTCTTGATGCTCTTTTTCTCCATCAAGCTCGGATGGTTCCCTTTGATCGGCGCAGGAGATCCCGCGAGCATCGATGCCCTCCGGTATCTCATTCTGCCCTCTATGGCCCTTGCAGGAACGTCCACAGCCCTCGTAGCGAGGATCACCCGCTCGAGCGTCCTTGAAATCATCGAGCAGGATTTCATCAAGGTGGCGCGGGCAAAGGGTTTAGAAGAAACTCGCGTCGTCCTTAAACACGTCCTGAAGAACGCGATGATCCCAGTGACGACCGTAATCGGGCTGAACATGGGGCAGCTTCTGGGAGGCAGTGTCGTGATTGAAATGGTATTCGCAAGGCCGGGCCTGGGAAAGCTTCTCATCGATTCGATTCACGGCCGAGATTATTTTCAGGTCCAGGGAACCGTGATCATCATTGCCTCCCTGTTTGTGGTGGTCAACTTCTTGGTGGACCTGACTTATTCGTTGTTTGACCCGAGAATTCGATACCAATGATCCCCCGCTGCGCAGGGGGCCACGGAGAAGTCGTAGAGACCGATGAACTTCTTGAGACGGATGCTTCGAAAAAACAAGCTCGCAGTGGCAAGCCTTCTGGCCCTGATCCTTCTTATGGCCGTTGCGATTGGGGCTCCGTGGATTGCCCCCCATGATCCCAACGAAACCGATATGGCGAACGTCCTGACTCCGCCGAGCCTTTCGCATCCCCTGGGAACGGATCAACTGGGGAGGGACATCCTGAGTCGGATTATCTGGGGAGCGAGGGTCTCGTTGCAGGTCGGCCTTGTCGCAGTGGGGATCGCGTTTTTTCTCGGAACCACCGTAGGGATGTTCGGAGCCTACTGGGGCAAATGGTCCGACGAGGTGTCCATGCGCCTTGTCGACATTTTGCTTTCTTTTCCCATGATCCTTCTGGCCATATGCCTGATTGCCTTTCTGGGGTCGTCGCTCACAAACGTGATGATCGCTGTGGGAATCAGCCTTTCTCCACGGTTTGCAAGAATTGCACGGGGTCTTACCCTTGCCGTGAAAGAGCAGACCTATATCGAAGCAGCAAGGGCCGTGGGATCCGGATCCATGAGGATTTGCTTCCGCCACGTTTTGCCGAACATCCTGAGCCCTCTTCTGGTCACCGCTACCCTTTACACGTCTACAGCCATTCTCATCGAATCCAGCCTGAGCTATTTGGGGCTGGGAGTCCAACCTCCGGATCCGACCTGGGGTTCTATCATCAATGAGGGAAGAGAGGTTCTTCGAATCGCTCCGTGGATTTCGACATTCGCGGGTCTCGTCATCATGATCACCATTCTCTCTCTCAATATCCTCGGCGACGCGCTTCGGGATTTCCTCGATCCGAGATTGAGGCGCCAAATCTGAAAGTGCTGCCACAAGGCCTCTCCGGCGGTCCCACCGCAGGGCCCTCGAGCAGAGCCTTGGACAGCATGAGCGTAAAGCTTTAACCTCCTGAAACCTGGAACCTGGAAGCTGAAACCTCGAACCTGTACCCCTTTGGTCCTTTCGCTTTTAAGCTTCAACCTCAAACCTGTAACGTCTGTGGCCTATCCCTTCGCCCTACGAGAAAGCACGAGCCCTGGCCAACGCTGCCTAAACCTTTGCGCAGGATTTTTTATCGAAAGAGGTGCGGTGCTCTATCGGCGAGATCTTCCCCTCAAGCCTTTGAGCCCGGGTTTGAGATGGGCGAGTAGGTTGGGGCCCACGGCCATGACGAGGGCCAGTCCGAGAAGGAGAGCCGAGATAGGGGAGCCCCAGAAGCCGCTCAACGAACCTTTCGAGATGATCAGGGTCTGTCGGAGGGAGCGTTCCATCACCGTTCCCAAAACAAGTCCTACAACCAGTGTTGCGGGCTCAAAACCGTATCTTCGCATCCCATAGCCCGCCACGCCCGCGCCCAACATCATCCAGACATCGAAGAGATTGTTGTTATCGCCATAGGCACCGACCACGCAAAGCACGAGCACGGCCGGCATGAGGTATTGGGGCTTGACGCGCACGATCCTTGCGAAGACGCCCACAAGGGGCAAGTTCAGGATGAGAAGCATCGCATTGCCCAGGTAGAAGCTTCCGATCACCCCCCAGAAGACATCCGGCCGATCACGCATCAGAAAAGGCCCTGGCGTCACACCGTGAAGGAGCATTCCTCCCAGGAGCACAGCCGTCGCTGGGGTGAAAGGAAGGCCCAGGGAGAGAAGAGGGATCATCGCTCCTCCGGCAGCGGCATTGTTGGCCGATTCCGGCCCCGCGACCCCTTCGATGGCCCCTTGGCCGAACTGATCTCGATGTTTCGACACTCTCCGTTCCAGCGCATAGGAGGCGAAGGAGGCGATCGTAGCCGCAGGGCCAGGCAAAAGACCGATCAAGAATCCGAGGACCGAACCACGGAGCATCGGAGCGATGGAGCGCCTGAGCTCCTCACGATTGGGATAGAGCTCTCGAAATCTTACCGAGGTGATCTCGAGGGGTTTCTCTTTTTCCCGGGCGATCGAAAGGATCTCCGCCACACCAAAGAGGCCCGCGGTGATGGCAATGAAGCTGATTCCACCCTCGGCAGATTCGATCCCAAATGAGAAACGTTCGACCCCTCCGACGGGGTCGACCCCGACCGTCGAAAGCATCAGACCGATCATCATCATAAGGAGGGATCGGGACCGGGATCTGCCGGTCAGGTTCGAAAGAAGAACCACTCCGAGTACGGTCAGGCTGAAGTATTCCGCCGGCCCGAAGGCAAGGGCCGATCGGGCGAGAAGAGGAGCAAAGAACTGGAGGGCGATGACGCTGAAGGTTCCTGCCACGAAAGAACCGATCGCAGCGACCGCGAGCGCTGCTCCGGCCCTGCCCCTTCGAGCCATGGCATAGCCGTCGAGGGTCGTGACAACGCTTGCGGGTTCACCCGGGACGTTGACCAGGATGGAGGTCGTCGATCCGCCGTACATCGATCCGTAATAAATGCCAGCGAGCATGATGAGGCCGGCAGTGGGACCAAGCTTCAAACTCATGGGCAAAACCAGGGCCATGGCCGCTGCCGGACCCAAACCAGGCAAAACTCCAACCAGCGTACCGATGACGGCGCCCATGAAACAGGCAGAAAGATTGACGGGTTGAAGGGCGATGAGGAGAGAGTGAAGAATGCCGTGATTCATCGTGAGCGATCGTTCCTCTACAAGAACATGCCTTTGGGAAGAGACAACTTCAGCCACACCTCAAAGAGGAGATAGCAGAAGAGATCAATTCCTCCTGCGAGTCCAATCGGCCGGACCCAATCCCTCGCTCCCAAGAGCCTACTCGTAGCGACAACGAAGAGGAAATTTGAAGGGAAAAAGCCGATCCCTTTGATGAGGAGGATATAGAGCGAAAAGACGAGAATCAATAAAAAAGGCCTTGCTTCCCCATGCCCTCGGACAAAGGCCTTGACCCGGGCGTGCTCTCTTTGCTTTTCCTGGCTCTCGAGCCCGTTTTGTGGGATCCGAAAGGTCGATCGAAGCTGCCAGGCGGAAAGGAGAAGGAACGTAACCCCTACGATCAGAGGAAAGACCCCCGGGCCCGGATTGTTCCACGAATCGAGGGGATACCTTGTGTTATAGGCAAGATAACCCGCCCCGACCAGTAGGAAACCGAGAGCGACCTTCCTCTCTTTACGAGAATCCATTCTCTCTCCGTGGATAAGCTGAATCACTTCAGGCCGGCTGAAGCGATGATCTCTCTCGTAAGCTTATCCATCTCGGCCACGAACTTCCCAAAAGTCTCAGGGTCGAAGTACTGAGGTGTCGTTCCCACGGAGGCCGCGAACTCCGCCCATTCTCTGCTTTCAACGGCCTTCTTCACATGGGCGGTCATTTTCTCGACCACTTCCTTGGGCGTTCCCTTCGGCGCCGCGAAGCCCCGCCACTGGTTGTAGACAAGATCGACCCCCGACTCCTTCATCGTGGGCACGTCCGGCCAAATGTTGATTCGCTTCTCGCTCGACACTGCCAGAACACGAACCTCTCCTGCCTTGACCTGGCTCAAGATCTCGGCCGGATGTTGACTGGAGGCATCGATCTTTCCTCCCATCAGTGCCGCCACAGCCAGCCCCGTTCCGAAGGGCACATGGACGACCTGCCCACCGATCCTAGAGGCCATGAGTACCGGCACCAGGTGGGTTACGCTTCCAAGTCCGGAATTGCCCACGGTCACCTTTCCCGGGTTCTGCTTGATGTGGGCGATGAATTCTTTGAAGTCCTTCCAGGGAGCGCCCTTGCTGACAGCGATAGCAATCGTTTCGAACCCAACCCCGGCGATAGGCTCGAAGGCCTGGTAGTCGAATTTGATCTGCTTCCGAGCCGCAAGGGTGTTGATGGCGCCCGAATACCAGATCATCGTATAGCCATCGGGTTTCGCCCGATGGACTTCATTGTAGGCGATAGCTCCTCCTGCGCCTGTAACATTTCTGACGACCATGGGCTGACCGAGATCGCGGGAGATGATCTCAGCGAGCTTTCGGGCCTGAATATCCGCAGCCCCACCGGCACCGAAGGGGTTAACGAGGTCGATCTGCTTCTCAGGCCATCCGGCTCGAGCCGCTCCCATTCCTTGGATGAATGACGTGGCGAGAAAGACTGAAACGAAGAAAATCCCCCATCTGAGCCTTTGCCCATTTCCTTTCATTTCGTTCTCCTTTCGCAATGGTCTAACCCGCAGGTCTCAGCCGAAATCTGTCGTTCCGAGGTCCCTTTGAGGTCATTCCTTTCTTACTCCTTTGGCCTTCCCTTGTCAAGGCTGACATCTCAAAGGTTTCAAAGGGGACACGGTGACTTTGAGGGCCACATCGAATTCGGAAGCACGACGTCCCATCAACCCGCATCGCATAACAAAGCCCTGAAGAAAACCCTCCGGAGGCCTTCTCAAGGGGGTCTTCTTAACACTTGTACGGCTATCGTAGGCTTTATTACCAAGAGTGACAGAGTTCGCCGAACTGGGTATTTGGGTTCCTTAAAGTGCCGCTACAAGGCCTCTTTGGCGCCCTCACCGGGCCCTTGAGCAGGATTTATTGCAACCTTAGGGTTCACTCAGAAAGATGCCTGGAGTGGAAAGCGGTGCTCCATCCGTGCGATTGCAATTACAAAGCACCAAAGATTGGAGGCTTCCCTTTTGATCCAGAGGAAATGAATAGTAATCCGGTTCGAGGTGGAGCCTGTTCCTAAGGCCTTTCAGTCCGTCATGGCGGAGGACCTTGGGGCAACCCCGGTAGGGCCCTTGAGTCTGACCTTGACAAAGCCCTTGTTCACGTCGATTCGTTCAACATCACCACCATCAATCTAAGGCAGAGGGAAAGAGAGAAAATTTCCGATCCCTACCTAAGCGTGGTGATCCTTCCTCACGAAGGCGATCTTTTCGGAGCATTCGTGGAGGAGGTGATAGGCAGAGCCTCCTTCCTTCAGAATCCAGATCATCTTGTCCGGATTCTGAATCCGGATGCCGGCCATCACCTGGATCCCTCTTCGGAAAAAAGCCTCGGGCCACATGCTGGCCGTTGGCCCGATGATAGCTACACGGCTCTCCTTCTTGAGATTGGAAAGAATGAGATCGACGGTCTGATTCACGATTGCCGTCCCTGTAATGATAACGACATCCGATCTCTTCAGGGCCTGGGCCATCTGAGACTCAGGTATGTAGAAGGGCTTTTCCTCCTCTCGGAGGGCAAGGGGATTCTTCTCGACGATAAAGAACGGGTTTCCCATTCTCTTGAGGCGGCGTATGTAGGGTCCGAAAGCGCCGATAAGGGATATGGTTTCGGTGGGCTCTATCTTCAAAAGGTCGAAACCGTCCTCTCCAATAACGATCTCTCCTTCAAATCTTATCCCGGTTTCCAGCAAAAGAGAGGTGATCCCATTGATTGCAGCCACACCTATAGCGCTCTTGAGGACGTTCTTGTCCGAAGCCAATGGGAGACAATCCCAAACCGACATTCCCGTGAGGCTTCCTGCTCTGGGCATCCGGGCGGCTGTTGTGGGGCAGCATACGGCCTCAGGGATCTCACCAATCGGTGTAAATGCCACGCCTCCATGACCCGTTGAGAACTTGACCCCCGTGAAGAAAATCCCCAGGACCAGATCGTCGATCGTGACGCGATCAAGAATGGGTGACGCCTTCTCTCTCAAGATCCGATTCGTCTCCTCAACGACTCTCATGGCTTTTCTCCTTCTGCGTCGCTTCTTACAGCCTCTCCGGGCACTCCCCCAGAGCTGGTTCTTTAATAGGGGCAACCCTGTGCGGTTGCCCGGGGCGCGCTATTCAATGATACGAAACTCGGCTACGAACCTCTTTGATCTAAGTCAACCTCCGGATGGAATCTATGGCCTTTCGTTGAAGTTGTTGCAAGCAGGATCTTGGGAGAGGGGGTTGACAATATTTTTAAAATATATTATCAGGATTTCAAAAATATCTTGATTGACGTTGGCTCCCCTTGTCCCTGAGACCATGAAGAGAACCAGCTCAAAAAGCAAAAAGGCCCTTGTTTACGAAACCCTCAAATCGAGGATCATCCATCATGCTCTTAAGCCGGGGGAGGCCCTCAACGAGGGTGTCCTTTCGAAGGAGCTAAAGATCAGCAAGACCCCGGTCCGTGAGGCCTTGCAGCAGCTCGAAAAGGAGGGGTTCGTTGAGAACCTTCCGAACAAGGGGGCCTTTGTATCGAGGATCGCTCTGCAAGACTTGAGGGAGATCTTCGAGATCCGCGAGATTCTGGAATGTGAGGTCATAAAGAGGGCAGCCCTGAAAGTCGATCCCGAAAAGGTCGAGGCCCTGAGGGAGAGATTTGTTTCATCGGAGGCGGGTAATCCCAAGCCTTCGGAGGGTTACTTCAAATCGGGCGACGAGGTTCACGCCTTCATCTTCGAAACCCTTGGGAACAACCGACTGACGGAGATCTATCGAAGACTTCAGGATCACATCGTGAGGATGCGGATCCATTTTTTCAACCAATCGGTGTCGGGGCGCTCTCCCGAATCGTATCGAGAACATATTGAGATTCTGGAGGCCTTGAAAGCCCGCGATCCCGTGCGGGCAGAGAACGCGGTTCGGAACCACCTCCGAAACTCCTTGGAATATATCAAACAGATGATTTGACACGGAAGGGGCTGCAGAAGGAGCACAAGGGATGATCCACGTCATCACGCAGATTGAAAGGCCCTCCAAGGCGATCCTCGATTCGTTTCGAGGGATCGCAACAGCCACGGTTCACGAGGCCTCTGGAAGAAAGGGGGCGGTGAGCGCCAAGATAAAGCCCCTATACCGGGGAGCCCGACTTTGCGGTCCTGCCTTCACCGTTCAGTGCCACCCTGGAGACAACCTGATGCTGCACAAGGCCCTCGAGCGCGCTCAGTCGGGGGATATCCTTGTGGCGACCGTAGGAGGCTACGAAGAGGCCGGCTACTGGGGAGGCCTCATGGCCACCTCGGCAATGGCCAAAGGGCTTGGAGGACTTGCCATCGACGGTTCGGTGCGGGATTCGGCGGAGATCACGAAAATGGGTTTTCCCATCTTTTGTAGGGGGATCTCCATTCGAGGAACGACGAAGTCGATCCTGGGCTTGATCAACCACCCTGTGCTCTTTGGAGGGGTTCTGGTTCATCCTGGCGATCTTATCCTTGGGGATGACGACGGGATCGTGGTAGTCGGCCGAAACGAGTGCGAGGCAGTTTTGGAGAGATCCCTCAAACGGATCGAGGCCGAGAGGATCAAATCAGAGAAGTTGAAGGCCGGGATTTCGAGCGTGGAGCTCAACCAACTGGGTCCGGTGTTCGAATCGCTGGGGCTTCGTGAAGAGTAAGATGAAGATTTCCTCGGATAAACTCGGAGAGACAATTTTTCGCCTCCTCAAGCATTGGCAGGCAACGGACGAAGAGGCGGCTCTTGTCAGGGATTGCCTGCTTCGAGCCGAGATGCGAGGGATCGACACCCATGGGGTCTATTTTTTGAAGCTCCTTTCCGAGCGTATCGATGCCCGCATGATTCGAGTTCCGACGGTTCTTCACGTCGTTCGGGAAGACGAGACAACAGCGCTCCTTGACGGAGGAAACGGATTGGGTCAGGTGGCAGCCCATCGTGCCATGAGCCTGGCCATTCAAAAGGCCAGGCAGTTCGGCACGGGCCTCGTTCTTGTTCGAAATACGAACCATATCGGGATTCTCGCCTTCTATAGCGTGATGGCGGCCCAACAGGGGATGGTGGGGGTTGTCCTTTGCAACTCCGCTCCTTCCATGTCGCCCTGGGGAGGAGCCGAGCCGTTCTTTGGAACGAATCCCCTCTCCATTGCCATTCCGGGAGAAGGTTCCGACCCGATTGTCCTCGATATGTCCTCGAGCATTGTGGCCCGGGGTAAGATCCGACGGGCCCAGAGAATGAAGGAGCCCATCCCTTTAGGGTGGGCTCTCGATGAGAACGGTCAGCCCACAACCGATCCTGACGCAGCCTTGAAAGGAACCCTGCTTCCGATTGGTGGTCCGAAGGGATACGGTTTGGCCTTCATGATCGATATCCTAACGGGCATGCTGTCTGGCTCTCATTACGGACCCGCGGTAAGGAGCTTTCATGAACTCTCAGGGCCAACGGGGATCGGGGTCCTCACCCTTGCTCTCGACATCGAGCGGTTCATGCCTTTGGCCCAGTTCAAAGAGCGGCTGGCCTCTTACACAAGGTCACTCCGCAAGGTCAGGAGAGCCAAAGGTGTTTCGCGAATCTACCTTCCCGGTGAGATTGAGCTCGAAAAAGAGAAGAAGAGCCTGGAGGAAGGGATCGAATTGAGCGATTCCACGGTGCGAAGTCTTAATCAACTTCTGGAAAAGGCGAAAAGCCCGCTACGTCTGGAGGAGGATTCATAAACGGATGAGATGGATTATCCGGGTCAATACCCGAAGTGGCGAGATCACGAAACAAGAGGCCTCCGAAGAGGAGAAACGCTGGGGAGGAAGACTCCTCATCGCCAAATTCCTCCTTAGAGAAGTGGTGGCGACCTGTGATCCTCTGGGTCGGCTCAACAAGCTTGTGATCGCTCCCGGTCTTCTCGGAGATACCCTTGTCACAACCACTGGGAAGTTTTCAGTTGGAGGCAAAAGCCCTCTCACGTATGGTGTGAAGGAGAGCGACGTGGGAGGCGAGGCAGGCAAGAAGCTGGCTCGCCTGGGGATCAAGGCTCTGGTCCTTGAGGATATTCCGCAGAAGCTCGGGACAAGGGTTCTTAGCGTTTCGGCCCGTGGGGTGAATCTCTTAGACGCCCCCGAGTTAAGGGGGAAGCCTGTTTCGGACACGATTGGGGCCCTTCGGAGTCGGTTCGGCCGTGAAGTGGGAATCCTCTGCATTGGCCCGGCTGGAGAGATGAAACTCGGGGCCTCGGGTGTCGCGGTCACGGATGCCCGGGATATCCAGGTCCGCTACGCAGCGCGGGGTGGCCTTGGAGCGGTGATGGGTTCGAAGGGGATCAAGGCCATTGTGGTGGATGACGGAGACGCAGAGCCTTCCGCGGCCTTTGATGAGGCCTCTCTCGGCGAGGCCAGCAAAGCCCTTGTTCAGGCCATTCTGGAGGATCCTAAAACGGAGAACCGACACCGCTTTGGAACTCCAGCAATCTTGATGGTTGCCAATGAGCTCGGTCTTCTGCCCACCCGAAACTTCACGGCAGGACAGTTTGACAAGGCCGAAGAGATCGCTGGCGAGCGTGTCCGGGAATTGATCGAAGCCCGGGGAGGTGAGGGCCGTTCGGGAACACCCTGCGTGCGAGGGTGTGTCATTTCCTGCTCGAACGTTTTTCCAGATCCTTCTGGAAGAAAAATCGTAGCCTCCATCCAGTATGAGAATATCGTTCTCCTCGGACCCAACTGCGGCATCGGGGATTTGGATGCCATTGCCGAACTGAACCATCTCTGCAATGAAGTAGGCGTCGATGCGATCGAGACGGGCGCCTCCATCGGGGTTGCGATGGAAGCGGGTGTCGTTCCCTTTGGGGATGCCGAAGGAGCAAAGGACCTGGTTCGGCAGATCGGTCAGGGAACCTACCTCGGCCGCATTCTGGGGAGCGGAGTGGTGACGACGGGACGTGTTCTCGGCGTGAGGAGGATTCCGGCAGTGAAAGGGCAGGCCATTCCAGGCTATGATCCGCGGGCCCTGAAAGGGAATGGAGTTACCTATGTCACCTCTCCCATGGGAGCGGATCACACGGCTGGAAACGCCTTTGAAACGGCACGAACCCTTGACCCGATTGGGAGAAAAGGTCAGGTGGAGATTTCGAGAAGGCTTCAGATTCGGGCGGCTATCCTCGATACGATGGGGCTTTGCCTTTTCACTCGGCCGCCTTTCGTGAAACGACCTGAGCTTTTTGCGCAACTCCTGAATGGACGCTACGGTTGGGGCGTTGCCTATGAAGACGTTCAAAAGATGGGGATTGACGTCCTCGAAACAGAACGGGAGTTCAATCGAAGGGCCGGCGTTTCCGAGACGTTTTTTGACATCCCGGAGTTTATGAGGGAAGAGCCCCTGCCTCCCCGGAACTCGGTTTTCGATCTCTCTCTGGAAGAGATGGAGCAAATCTGGAATGTCACCCTTCCCCCAAACGTCTTTTGAAGATTTCCTGTGCCAAGGGAGGCCTTGATGGAGTTAAGGGACTTGGTTGCGGTTGTCACGGGTGGTGCGAAAGGGATTGGAAAGACCATTTCAGAAAGATTTCTTTTCGAAGGGGCGAGGGTTGCTCTGTGGGACATCGACCTCGCCCTTGCGGAGAATACGGCCACATCTCTTGATCCTTCGGGTGAAAGGGCTCGAGCCTTCAGGGCAGATGTCACAAAAGAGGAAGAGGTCGAGGGAGCGATGAAGGGGGTGATCGGCCGGTTCGGGCGGATCGATATTCTCGTCAACAACGCCGGGATCTCCCGACACAAGCCCATCGAAGAGATGACTCTTGAGATCTTTGAGGCCGTCTTAAAGGTCAACCTTACGGGAACCTTTCTTTGCTGCCGGGCGGTGACGCCCGTGATGAAAAAGCAGGGCCGGGGAAAGATCGTTAACATCGCGTCCCTGGGGGGAAGAACAGGACGTCCGGGAGTGGGTGTGAATTATGCGGCTTCCAAAGCGGGGGTGATCGGGTTCACCCAGACCCTGGCAAGGGAACTGGGGCCCTTTGGCATCTATGTCAATGCCATCGCACCGGGACCGATATTGACCGAACAAACAAGGCAGTATCCTCCTGAGGTGTTTGCCACTTGGAATGTGGGCAGGGCGATTCAAAAAGACGGCCTGCCAGAGGACGTCGCCGAGGCAGCCATTTTCTTGGCCTCTCGGCGGTCCGACTGGATTACGGGCGTGACGCTGGATGTCAATGGAGGCATTCTGATCCGATGATCAGTGAGGGGTGAGGGGCGAAGGGGGAAGGCGGCGATCGGCTAACGAAGCTTGTCATTGTGAGGCATGGAGTGACGAAACAATCTCAGGGGCTGTGATATTTAGGTGAGCTTATTATAAAGGGGGCAACATGTCGGAGCTTAGGGTGGTTCATATCAAGGATGTGAAAGGGGAGCGCCGGGACCCTCCACGGGTCTCTTGGATTCTGGTCTCGGAGAAAACCGTGGGATCGCAGAACCTCGCGATGGGCGTGAATGAGACCTACCCTGGGGGTATGGTGCCGGAGCACAAGCACGACCAGGAGGAAGAGGTGATGTTCTTTCTCGCGGGACGGGGGACCTTTGTAACGGACGGCAGGGAAATCCCTCTCGAACCAGGGGTCTGCATTTACAATCCCCCTGGGAAGGCCCACAAGATCGTCAATACGGGAGATGAGGTCCTCAGGTTCGTCTGGATCTATTCGCCCCAGCTCCCGAGCCATCGAAAATGAGAAAACGTAAGGCGTACGTGGTAAGGAGAGAAGGGTGAAGACACGTTACTCCTAATGCCTTACGATTTCCGACTTTAAAGGAGGAAAGAGATGGGAAACTGGAAGCTACCCCCGGAAGGGGGCCACATGGATAAACCCAGTAAGATCTACTTCCAGACCATGACCAAGAAAGATGTGGAGGAGCGACTGAAGAAGAACGACATCATTCTAATCCCTCTTGGTTCGACGGAAAACCACGGGGCGGCGGGTCCCTATGGGGAAGACATCTTCATGGTGACGAGAATGGCGGAAGAGATCGCCAAGGCCACAGGCTGCACGGTCGCCCATCCGGTCTGTTACGGCTCTCACCCTTATCACCATCTGGGCCAACCCGGAACCATTGTCGTTCCGGACGATGTCTTTTCCGCCTACCTCCGAGCCATCATGGCCGGTTTCTGGAACACGGGCTTTCGAAAGCAGATTTTCATGAGCCTTCATGGTCAGGAGTACATCGTTCCTTCGGCGATCAACGAGTTTGGGAAAAAATATCAAGTTCCGGCCATCATCATCTTTCTCGATATCCCGCGCATCATGGGCGATACCCTCAAAGACAAAGCTCACGGTGGTCCTTATGAGAATCCATTTCAGCATGCCTGCGAAGCAGAGACCTCGCTCTCGATGGCCTTATTCCCAGAACTCGTTCAGCTCGAAAATGCAGAGGACAATACACCCTGGGGTTTCCTGCCTCCGGGCCACCTCGACCGAGGCGGGGATATCTATGGCAATCCCATTCCGGGGCACTGTCAGATCGGTTGCGGAGGGATCGAATGCGTCATCTATCCCGAGGGCGTGATTGGCAAGCCGTCGCTTGCCGATCCTCAGAAGGCTTATAAGAGCGTGGAAGTCTATCTCGACTACGTGAAAAGGCTTCACGACGACATCCTGGCCAAATTCCCTCCCGGGGTGTTGCCCGAGAGCAAATATCTGACCCAGCGACCTCCAGAGGAAGTCGAAGCCCTTTTGAAGGGCCCGATGAAGGGAGGAAGGCATCTCTATACGGTGGCCTTTCCACCGTAAATGGAAAAGCCAAGAAGAGAAGAAGCAAACAGACAGCAAAAAGGAGTGTGGCTTGGGTTGTTTTTCCTTTTACTCGTGTGGCTCATGTTTGTCCGGACAGAGAGGGGGAAAATCAATCTACCTTTCCTCTTGGGGAGAGGACCGAGGTGAGGGGGCGATTCTAAGACCTCACCCGCTGCCCTCTCCCACCAAGGCCGGAGAGGGAGATACCTGTCGTCTCTATTTGAGAAGATGGATCATTCTCAAGGGGGGTTTATGAAGGCGATTGTCAAGGTGAAGGAAGAGGCGGGGGCAATGGAGGTCAAAGAACTTCCCGTACCGAAGCCAGGCCGTGGCGAAGTGCTGGTTCAGATGAAGGCGGCGGGGATTTGCTACAGCGATGTGATGATCCTGGCAAACAAGTATAAGGGAAGGGTTCCGGTTCCGATCCCCCTGATCATGGGGCATGAGGGTGCTGGGGTAGTTGCCGAGGTGGGCGAAGGCGTGGAGCATCTCAGGGCAGGGGATAAGGTCGGGCTGAACCCCCTTTGGGGTTGCGGCCAGTGTGTGAATTGCCTCAACGGATATCCCAATATGTGTTTGCAGTGGCGCCATTTGGGGATCACCTGTGACGGCACCTTCGCCGAATACCGGGTTTTGCCTGCTTTTGTCGCTTACAAATTGCCCGAGAGCGTTTCGATGGTAGACGCCGCTTTCCTCGAACCGATCAGCCTCACCGTCCGAACGCTCGATCACGTGAAGCCGAGGCTGGGAGATACGGTGGCAATCATCGGTCCCGGATCGATCGGGATGTTCCATCTTCAAGCCTTCAGGGCCGCGGGGGCTTCGATCGTGATCGTCATCGGAGTGGACCAGGATGCAAAGCGTTTCGAGATCGCAAAAAGGCTGGGTGCGGATTATGTCGTGAACGGCAGCCGGGAAGATGTTGTGACGAGGGTCAAAGAGATCACCCATGGCCTCGGATGCGATATCGTTGTGGAGACAGCGAACCATCCCTCCACGGTCCCCCTTGCCCTCCAGCTTGCCGCGGCGAAGGGCCGGGTTGTTCTTTTCGGTCTTTACTCGGAGGCAACGATCAGCCCTCTCACTTTGCTCAGGAGTGGCTTGACCGTTATGGGTGATGTAGCGGTTCTTCCGAGCCAGTTTCTTCGAGCGATCCGCTGGGTGGAGTATCGGAAGGTATTGGCGGAACCGATGATCTCTCGCCGGTTCCGGCTGGAGGAGGCGAAGGAGGCCTTTGAGGCGTTCTCCCGGGGAGAACAGGTAAAGGTGACCTTCGAAATGTGATCATCATTTCAATTTCTTCTCGGACGCTCAAGGGCCCATGAATTTTCTCCCGGCGCCCGAACAGGGCAGATGGGGAGAGAAATCGGAGAAAGGAGGAAAGGACGATGCATGGCAAGAGATGGTTTTATGCGATGGTGATGGGTCTTTTCTTGTTGA
>Ga0315298_1003579_pt1 | contig 24500 bp, 24 predicted proteins | sample WHS_1_MG_FD_203077 | JGI IMG/M metagenome (GOLD analysis project Ga0315298, IMG submission 203077) | Extremophilic microbial mat communities from Washburn Hot Springs, YNP, Wyoming, USA - WHS_1_MG | ecosystem: Environmental > Aquatic > Thermal springs > Hot (42-90C) | place: USA: Wyoming...
AATCGGCGAGATGAAACTAAACCTCCAGGCAAAACTACTTAGGGTCCTCGAGGACCGGAAGGTACGGCGGATTGGTGGCAAGGATGAGATTGATGTAGATGCGACCATCATTGCAACCACGAACCGTGATTTGAAGGAGGCGGTAAAAAGGGGGGAATTCAGGATGGATTTATACTATAGGCTAAATACCTTTTCCCTCTATATCCCGCCGTTAAGAGAGAGGGTTGAGGATATCCCGGTCCTTGCCCGTCACTTCCTGAAAATTTTTTCCCAGGAGTACGGAAAAAAGATAGAGGGGTTTTCGCCCGAGGCGGAAAAATTCTTACTCACCTACCCCTGGCCAGGTAACGTGCGGGAGTTGAAGAACATCATTCAGGGTATCGTTGTGCTTCATAATGCCAAAACCGTCTCTCCTGAACATCTGCCGGCAGAGATTACAGAGTGGAAGAAGAGAATCGATGCCTCACCTCATCCCTTTTCCCTTCCCGAAGAGGGGCTTTCCCTCGAAGAATTGGAGAAAAACCTCATCATCCAGGCGCTGCAAAAGACCTCCCACAACAAGGCCAAGGCAGCAAAGCTTCTCGGGCTTACCTATGATTCCTTGCGTTACCAGATGAAGAAGTTCGGATTAGACTAATTACACCTCTTCCTCTATTAACCCCCGGATGAGCATCTTTACCTGAAGAAGATCAAAGGGTTTCGTGAGATACATGGAAGCATGCTTTTCGATGCACTCCTCCATTGTTTTGTCCAGTATTCCTGCCGTCATGATTATCACTTTTGTTTTTGGCGATAACTCTTTTATTTTTTTCAGTACTTCAAGGCCGTTCATGTCGGGGAGATAGATATCGAGGAAACAGAGATGATAGGCACAGGAAGCAATTTTCTCCAGAGCCTCCCTGCCGCTTTCGGCACTTGCGATGTGCATCCCCTCACTCTGTAAGGTCTTAACCAGGCCTTGCAATAAAAGTTGCTCATCATCAACGACGAGTATCTTCTTTGCCGGGGTTGCCGCTACGTTCATACCGTTAAATCAGCAAGTGTTATGCCATAATGGTTATAGGAAAGGTTAAGATCGCGAGCATGGGGACAAACGGTCCTTTGAGAGGGGTTTCCCTTCTAAAAAAGCCCTACGGTTTGAGGGCAGAGGCGACTCAGAGTGACAATAATATGCTCTAAGTATGATTAAGGTAGTGCTTTGTCCCGGAAGTGGGACAAAGGGTGGGTCTTTTGTGCCATTCCCCTCGTTTGAGGAAGGAATGTTTCATCAGGGTGATTGGGGAGAAACGGGGAAAGAGGTAGGTGCCATGAAATCAAAGGGCCCACTGCCCACTTGGTGAAATCACCAAAGACAATTGGTTTTTTCACCAGAATTCCTACCCTTTTTTTTGATTTTGGTGCCTTTTTCTTTGTGTGTAAAACGAAAAAATAACAAAAAGAAGATTTTCCAAACGTTTTTTTCATGAAAAGACAAGGGATTATTCGTGGTTAATTTCTCCAACCCATCTGATGGATGTTAGGAATTTAAATATGGCACAGTCATTGCCTATAGAAATCCGATGGGATTTCATTCCTCGGATGTTTCGATATGGGTCCGATAATTCGAGAAGGGAGGTAGAATAGATGGGGGTAAAGGTGTGGCGGTGGGTATTTACCCTTTTCTTGATGCTGCCTGTTTTCCTGGCCAACGCATGGGGAGCGGAACTCAAAGTCACGAGTTCCACGCATTATCTGTGGTATCAAGACATACTCACCAGCGATAATGAGCGCGACATTGCCGAGTATCTCCGCATAAATGTCACGAAATTGGACAAGGAAGGCAAGGTGAATATCTATGCTTACGGCCGGGCCTCAAAGCAGATTTCTTCAAGTGAAGACTACCAGGGCAGGCTCTATTACTTTTACCTCGACTATCGTGACGCCCTGAACGGTTTTCTCGATTTGCGGGCAGGTAGAACCTATGTGAACGCTGCGGCCATCTCCGGTTTGATCGATGGTGCCTATGTAGATTTGAAGAAGGTAGGTCCCGTGGGTGTGACCCTCTTCGGCGGTCGTGATGTGAGATTCCAGGAGAAAAAAGAAATTAGCGTCCGTGGCGATGCCATAACGGGTGGCAGTGTTTATTTGGATACCCTTTTAAATACCCACCTTGAAGTTAGCTATGCGCGGAAATATAACGATACCAATACCGCCCGCGAAAACGTGGGGTTCGACTTCACCACTACCCCCCTTTCCCGGGTAAACCTTTACGGTTATGTCAAATACGACCTTATTGCCGAGGCAACGAACGAACTACTCTTAGGCATGAAATTTAATCCTTTTCAATCCTTAATTGTGCGGGGCGAGTACTACGAAAGCTATCCCACCTTCGATACCGATTCTATCTATAGTATCTTTGCTGTAAATCAGTACAAAGAAAAGAGTATCAAGGCGGAATACGTTCTAAACGAACGCTGTCAGTTGAGTGCCGGATACGCCCGGGAAGAGTTTAATGACGGGGCAACGGCTGATCTTTATGAGGTGGGTTTTACGGTAAAACCTATCCAAGACCTGCAATTAGATGTAAGTTATGAGGCACGAAACGGCTACGCCGGGCAATTGAAGGGAATAAGGGGACGTGCCGCTTATCGGCTTTTGAATAAGGCAACAATCATGGCTGGTGCGGATTATGACGATTTCCGCAGAGAGGACTCCCGAAATGGTTATGCCAAAAAGTACTGGGGCGGCCTCGATTGGGAGATAACTAAAAATATAAGCACCGTGGTGCGGGTCGAGGATAATATGACCTACAACTACGACCACAGTTACCAGGGGCTTTTCGCCCTTAACCTCAAATTCTAAGGTGATGAGGTAAGACGATGAGAAATAGAGTAATTACCGTTGCCTTGCTCGGTGGGATGGCGTGCCTGCTGGTCTTTAGTCTCTCCTTTGCCCGGATGGACCATCGGGAATTCAAGAAAAGCAAACCGGCTGAGTGCTTGGAATGTCATAAGGCTTCAGGCGTGATGCCCAATCACGGTCCTTTTTTCCTTAAGGACCATCGCCTTCTCGCCAAAAGGGCAAATAACAATTGTTATGATTGTCATGAACAGTCATACTGTATCGATTGCCATAAAGGTGGCGGTGTGGAACCCGATGTGAAGAAGAGCACTTCCCGCACGGGTGAGTATATGCCTACCACCCATCGTTCCGATTTTATCTCCGTCCATTCCGTAAAAGCGATGGATAATCCCCAGAACTGTTACCGCTGTCATCAGGCCAGCTTCTGTCAGGATTGTCACAGTAAGGCCAATCGTGGGATGATGCGGATAAAATCCCATCAGCGTACGGGCAATACCCAGATTTTCCAGTGGAATGCCGACCATGCGGCAGAGGCGCGCCGCAGTTTGCAGACCTGTGAAGCCTGTCACCCTGAAGCCGATGTGTGTATCCAGTGTCACTCCAGTGGGAAGGTAAATCCCCATCCCCGTAATTGGCGGGATATAAAGGATAAGTATCGTTCTGAAAGTGGAGGTAGAACATGCAAGAAATGTCATATAACATACTAAAGAATTTAAAATCTCACGAGGAGGATAGGGTGATGAAAAGAAAGTGTCTCAGTTTGGCGGCCTCCCTTCTGTTTATGGGTTTGCTTGCCTTAAATGGCTGCGGCTCTTCAAGCAGCAAGGAGGGTGTGGCAGAGGGAATCTCAAAGGTTAGTGAAACAGCCTGCACGACCTGTCATAGTGCAACCTTGGAGAAACTGACCGGTGCCCCCGTTGTGGCCAATTATATCGCCTCGATTCATAATCTGAAACAGGTAGGATGTCAGGATTGTCATGGTCCCGGAGGTTCCCATAACGGTGTCGGTCCCATACCCTACCCCGATCCTACATCACCGAAGGACCCCGCAAAGGCGCAGTGTTACAATTGCCATAGTGATAAGGCAAGTTACGCTTTATCGAAACATGCCGCAGGGGAAGAAGAATTCGGTCAGAAGTGCAATAGGTGCCATACCCATCAGGGGGCGGTTCTGGCCAGTGCTTCCGGTTTTACCGGTGATAAGGCAGTGATGGATGCCTTGGTCGGTGCGCCAGCCGAACTAAAGGCCGATGAAGGGGAGCATATAAAGTGCAATACCTGCCATGAAACCCACAAGCCCAATGAACTGCGTACTGTCGTAAACTGGGACCCCAATCGAAATGGTAAGATGGACCAGTTCGACCTCTGTACGAGCTGCCATACCTACTACAAGGGCGATGATGCAAAAACGATTGTCACCTCCGGTACGGGTACTTACAGTACCTCCGCCTTCTATCACAATACTGCCTGGTATAGGGTACTTGCCTCGACCCACTGGGACAATCCGGCAACGGGTGTTGGACTTTCAAGTACTACCATTGAAGGGTACGTCATAAGAACAACGAGTGCCAACCCCTGTTTCGACTGCCACGGTCATGAATTCAAGACCAATACGAGCAATCTTATCCGTAACGACCAGGGCAAATATGTTCTTAATACGTCACTTGAACCGACGATCTATACCGATTGGGCGAAATCCGCTCATGCGGGAAAACTCCTCCTTCAGAAATATGCTGCTCAGGAGAACTACAAGAATGCCGATGGCAGTTATAACCGTTCAACGGCGATGACCGATGGCGTTATGGCAGCAGGTGTCACAGGCGAGACGGGAGCAGCGTGGGAGCACTATGACTGGGATGCATCAAGCCGCCAAGACTGCCAGCTTTGCCATACGGCAACCGGTGCGGCCAATTTCCTATCTAATCCTTCCGGTTATAATCCGGCAAAAAATGATTTCCGCCATCTTTCTGGCTGGACAGGAACTTTGAATCCCGATGGAACATTTTCTAATATAACACCCTCCCCCCAGAACGAACTCCTCTACTGTTGGGGCTGCCATAGCAATGCCGCCAAAGGTGTACTGCGCAATCCTGGTGCCCTAAGCTTTACCTATTCCAACGGAGCTACGGCTACTTATCCCAACGTATCCGGTTCCAACGTCTGTCTTGCCTGCCATACGGGTCGGGAGACGGGTGATAGCATTAAGAATAGTACCGACAGTGATGGTATCCTTTCCTTTATCAATTCCCATTACCTTGCTGCCGGAGGCCAGCTCTATGGCACAACAGGTTATGAGTATGAAGGGAAGGATTACGCCAATCCAGCCTACTTCAAGCACGACAAAATTGGTAGCGCCGATGCACCGGGCACCGGTACGAACGGTCCCTGTGTCGGCTGCCATATGACGACACCCAATTCCCACCTCTTTACGAACGTGACAAAGAATGATCAGGGTGTAATTACCGCTATTACTTCTACAGCCTGCGCCACTTGCCATACGGGAAATTATGCCCTGACGCCTGAGAAGCTCACCGAAGAGGAAGAGGGATACCAGGCCGCGCTCGAGGCTGCAAAAGCCGTTATGGCGAGTAAGGGCATTTATTATTCTGCAACTTATCCGTACTGGTACAAAGGACCAAACGGTACGGGAGGTGCATACACGAATTGGGCGCAGCTATACGAATTTGCTAACTGGAAGAATGTCATGGGTGCCGCCTTCAACATCAACCTGCTCATCCGTGACCCCGGTGGATATGCCCATAACCGCTACTATGTGAAACGCCTCCTCTGGGATTCCATCGACTTCATCACCAATGGGACGCTCGGCGACCTCGATATGACTTCTACGATCGATGGGCTCTCCATTAGTGATGACCTAAAAGCAAAGGCGAAGACCTACCTGGGTACGCAGCGGCCATAGTAGAAGAAATCTAACGGAGACTTTAGGAAACCCCGCTTAGGCGGGGTTTCTTTTTTGCTTTGTTCGCTCTCTGGTGAAGGATTAAATTTTGCCCTTCAGAAACCTCTCCTCAATGAGATCGACCACCGCCGTTACCGCCTCCGGGGGAAAGTGGGGAACCCTTACCTCTTTGGGTTTGTCGCCCACCAGGGCGATTAAACTTTCGTCATCGTGGCAGAGGATTTCGGGATATAGGTCGGACCGGAAGACCTCGATTTTCGGATAGTTGTTTCTCTTGTAACCTTCGGTGATGATAATATCCACATTGTGCAGATATAAATCGCGCAGCTCTGTCGGTTCATGGTCTTTTTCCGCATCGGCGATGACCGCGACCTTATGGGGGGAGGAAATGATGGTTACAGCGGCACCGGCCTTCTTATGGCGGTAACTATCCTTTCCCTCCCGATCTATCTCGAAGCCGTGTACATCGTGTTTTATCGTACCTACACGGTAACCCCGACGGACGAGTTCGGGGATTAGTTTTTCCATAAAGGTAGTTTTCCCTGTGTTGGATTTACCTACAATAGAAATAATGGGGATGTTCTTCATTCTTTTCTCCTTGACGGGCGGTTTATTTTTTGCCAGATAAGATTCATGCCACGGCGAGCAACCAAAACCAAGTTATTACGTATCGATGAAGTCTTAACCCGGGTCTTGAAAAGAAAGGGAATTCCCGTAACTTTTGCCGACCCCGGGCTCCGGGACATCTGGATAAAAGCCGTGGGTCCTTCGATTGCTGCCCATAGCCAGGCTGTAAGCATAAAGAGAAACATCCTCTTTGTCAAGGTGACAAGTCCCCTCTGGATGCAGCAGTTACACTTCCTCAAAGGGGAGATCTTGGAGCGATTAAAGGATTTGCTAAACGGTCCGCCCCTTCGGGATATTCGTTTTTCCGTAGGGAACATTCCCACTCCAAGCAAAACGGTGCCACCACTTACGGTGCTACCGCAGGATCTCTTGAGGGAGAGGGATAAAAACATCATTGCCCATTCCCTTGCGGCAATTGCCGACCCAGAATTGAGGGATATCGTAAAGAGGGTGATGATTAAAGAAATCACCTTTCGCCGGCTCAGAGAGAGGAAAGGTCTCTAAAGATACCCTCCATCTCTTGCGTATACGTGTTTGTCCTCTCGTATATAAAAAGAGGTGGTAAAATCTCCAGTTCTTCACCCCCTTCCTTGATTCCTTCGAGGAGGACAAAATTTGCCGATGCCTCTCTGTACGGATAGACGATTCTCATTTTCTTCGGCTCTAAACGAGCATTACGCAGGGATGCTATCAGTTCTGCCGTTCTCCGGGCGGTATAGATGACATAAATTCTTCCCTTTGGTTTTAGGACGAAAGAGGCCGCCTGCAGAAATTCCCCCACAGATCCAGCAATCTCGTGACGAGCCATGGCCTTCTGTGCAAGGGGATTTATTCTCCCCGAGCGGATACGGCGATAAGGAGGATTGGTAACTACCACATCGAAGGAAGAAGGAGAAAAAAGGGTTTTTATCTTCCGCACATCACCCTCTTTTATTTCCATCCTTTTTTCCAGGTGATTCAGTAGTACCGACCGTCTGGCCATTTCCACCAATTCCCCCTGAATCTCCAGTCCTATTACCTCGAGATTTAAGCGACTTCGGGCAAGGAGAAGAGAGATTACTCCCGTACCGGAACCGAGCTCAAGGAGCCGTTCCTTTTCCCTCAGATGTAAGGCAGTAAAGTGGGCGATAAGCAGAGCATCGAGGGAAAAGCGGAAACCCTTCTCTTTCTGAATAACCTGAACTTTCCCCCCTGCAACGGCATCTACCGTTTCGTCGCTGTGCACTAAGAGGTCATTCAAGGAGGTGGACAAAGAGACCGCTCCTCAACTTTGGTTCAAACCAGGTGGACTTGGGAGGCATAATTTTACCCGCATCGGCTATTTCCATGAGTTGTTCCACCGTAACGGGATAGAGACTGAAGGCGACGGCAAAATCCCCTCCCTGTACCTTACGTTCCAATTCTTCTATCCCATGACTTCCCCCCACGAAGGCAATGCGAGAATCCGTCCTCGGATCGGTAATTTTCAAAATCGGACCCAAGAGATGTTCCTGCAGGAGAGAGACATCTAAACGTTGTACGCAATCGACCTTATCCAAGAGGGATTCTTTCGCCTTTAACCGGTACCATTTACCTTGGAGAAACATCCCCAATTCGTGTTCCTTGGTGGGTAATTTTTTCTCTCCCGCCGGAGAAAGGTCAAATTTCTCGGTGCAGGCAAGAAGGAATTCTTCTTCCTTAAGCCCCGCCAGGTCCCTTACCAAACGGTGATAGGGGAGGATCCTCATTTGGTGATGGGGGAATAGGACGGCCAACATGAATTCACTTTCTCTATCCTTACGGGATGGGTTCCCCCTTCGCCTCATTTTTGCTACCGCGGCCGCCGCTGCGGCTCGATGATGGCCATCGGCAATATATAGTCTATCAATGTCGGCAAAGTGGGCCTTCAGGGTTTCCTCTTTCTTACTGTCTATAATCTGCCATACCGTATGGGTGATACCGTCATCAGTGGTGAAGTCGTAAAGGGGTGGGGCAGTCGTTACCGAGTCCACCAAATGATCGATCTCCCCTTTGGCCCGGTAGGTGATAAAAACGGGGCCCGTATGGGCATTTACGTTGTCCACATGGAGGATGCGGTCTTTTTCTTTGTCGTTTCTGGTGAGTTCGTGCTTTTTTATCCGTTCCTCTTCGTAGTCCTCAACACTTACGCAACCCACGATACCGTACTGACGGCAACCGTCCTTCCCCTGGGCATAGATGTAAAAGTGTGGTTGTGCGTCCTGAAGGAGAATTCCCTTTCTCATCAGTTCCTCAAGATTTTGTCGGGCCCGCTCGTAGATTTTCTTCCCCTGAGGCAGGAAATCCCTGGGAAAATCGGCCTCCGATTTCTCCACCCGGAGGAAACTAAGGGGGTTTTTACGGATAATTTCCCGCGCTTCCCCGGTATCGACAACGTCGTAAGGGAGCGAAGCAACCAAGGGAGCATACTCTTTTTTCGGTCTCAGGGCCCGAAAGGGTACAATCATTACCATAAAATTCCTTTTGAAAAATTTTTAACATACTGTTAAACTTTAATCAATCGCAAAGAGGACAAACAAGATGTTGGAAAGGAAGGAGGCCGGAAGGCCAAATCGGGTTTTTATTCACGGGCTGGAGAGTTCGGCCCAGGGAAGGAAGGGGGTTTTTTTCAAAACACGTTATCCCGGGATGATCGTTCAAGATTATGTGGGTAGTTTTTCCCGGCGAATGAAAAAACTTAAGGCTGATCTTGAGGATAAAGATAATCTTATTATCGTGGGTTCCAGCTACGGCGGGCTAATGGCCACCGTCTTTGCAGGTAAGTGGCAAGAAAAGGTGAAGAAACTCATTTTACTGGCCCCTGCTTTGAATTTGCTCCCCGAAGAAGAACTGTCCACCATGCAGATAAATGTACCCACTTTCGTTTATCACGGCAAGCATGACGAGGTGGTGCCGGAGTACATCGTCCGACGCCGGGCGGAAAAGCTTTTTACCAATCTCAAATACCACCTTTTGGATGATGATCATACCCTGAATGCTACCTTTACTACCTTAAATTGGGATAGCCTCCTTTCCTTAGAGATACCACAATGAGGATTACGGTTAATGGCAAGGAAGAACATCTCCCGCGGGGGATGGATGTGGAAGCTTTTCTCCAGTCAAAAGGGGTAAGGCTTGAGGAAGTGGTGGTGGAGCTCAACAGGGAAATTATCGCTCGGGAAAAGTGGCGGGAAACCATCATCAAGGAAAATGACAATTTGGAGATTTTACACTTTATGGGGGGAGGAAAATGAAAGATACTTTAATTGTGGGTGGTTTGGAAATGGAAAACCGTCTCATCATCGGAACGGGTAAGTTTCCCAACTACCGTCTCATGGAAGAGGCCATCAGACGTTCCGGGGCGCAGGTGGTGACCATTGCCTTAAGACGAATAGATTTTGACTCGCGGGAAGAGAATATACTAAACTACATTCCCAAAGGGTGCATTCTCATGCCCAACACCTCCGGGGCCCGCAATGCCGATGAGGCCGTACGCATTGCCCGCATTGCCCGGGCGGCCGGTTGTGGTAACTGGGTGAAGATCGAGGTCATTACCGATCAAAGGTATCTGATGCCCGACAATGAAGAAACCATCAAGGCCACCCGAATCCTTGCCCGGGAAGGATTTGCCGTGTTTCCCTATATGAACCCCGATCTCATCGTAGCCAAAAGACTTAAGGAGGCAGGGGCAGCCGCGGTGATGCCTTTAGGTTCACCGATAGGTTCAAACCGAGGTCTCAAGACGCGGGAGATGATTAAGATACTAATCAACGAGATAGACTTACCCATCATTGTCGATGCTGGCATCGGGCGTCCTTCGGAGGCGGCGGAAGCGATGGAAATGGGTGCTGCTGCTGTCTTAGTTAACACGGCCATAGCTACGGCCCGCGACCCCGTTGCCATGGCCCAGGCCTTCAGTTTGGGTGTCAAGGCGGGGAGGCAGGCTTACCTTGCCGGCTTGGCGGCAACAAAGGAATTTGCTGAGGCTTCATCGCCCCTTACGGGTTTTTTAGGGAGATAAATGGGTTACTACGACGAGGTATTGAGCAAGATTAAAGACTTCCCTTTTGATGCCTTTCTTAAAGAGGTAACCACGAGGGATGTTTTGTCCTCCCTGGACCGGGAACACTTAAATGCCGAAGACTTCCTTCGCCTCCTGTCGCCGGCCGCCGCCAATGTTATGGAAGAGATGGCAAAGCGTGCCTATGCACTTACGGTGCGCAACTTTGGGCGCGTGGTACTGCTCTTCACCCCCCTTTATCTTGCCGATTTCTGTGATAATTACTGCCTCTACTGCGGATTCAGTGCCAGAAACCCCTTCCCCCGGAGAAAGCTTACCCTTGATGAGGTAGAGGCAGAGGCGAAAGTTATCGCCCAGACGGAGCTAAAGCATATCCTTATTCTTACAGGCGAATCCAGACAAGAGACACCACCTTCTTACATAGCCGATTGCGTTGAGGTGCTGAAACGCTACTTCTCCTCCATTTCCATAGAAGTCTATCCCCTTACGGTAGAGGAATACGGTTTTCTTGTTTCCCAGGGGGTTGACGGACTCACCATCTATCAGGAGGTTTACGACGAAGAAACTTACGCCTATGTCCATCCCGCGGGACCCAAACGGGATTACCATTTTCGCCTTGATGCCCCAGAAAGGGGTTGCCGGGCCGGGATGCGGACGGTGACCGTGGGTCCTTTACTCGGGCTTGCCCCTTGGCAGAGGGAAGTCTTTTTTGCCGCCCTTCATGCTGATTATCTCCAACGAAAGTATCCCTGGGTAGAGGTGAGTCTTTCCTTCCCCCGTTTGCGACCCCATTTAGGGAATTTTATGCCCGAATTTCCCGTGGATGATAGAAGCTTCGTCCAGATTATCGTGGCCAGTCGCCTCTTTCTCCCAAGGGTCGGAATTACCGTCTCGACCAGGGAAAAGGCGGAGTTTCGTGACCACCTGCCGCCCCTGGGCGTAACGAAGATGTCTGCCTGGTCCTCCACAGAGGTGGGAGGGCGCCTCAATCCCCATAAGACACCGCCCCAATTTGAAATCTCCGATGAAAGGAAAGTGGAGGAGATAAAGGTATCCCTCTACGGTCGGGGGTATCAGCCGGTATTTAAGGACTGGCACATGCTATGATGAAAGAAAGGGACAGAAGGAATTTTTTGGCCGGTGGCATCTATGGCATTACGGGGGAGGAATTCTCCCGGGGCAGATCCAATATCGAAGTGGTACGGGAAATGATTGCAGCAGGCGTGAGGATCATCCAATACCGGGAAAAGGAGATGAAGGCCCGCCGGAAATTTGAAGAATGTCGGGCAATTAGAAAACTCACCGAGGAAGCGGGGGTTACCTTTATCATAAACGATGATGTGGACCTCGCCCTACTTGTCAAAGCAGACGGTATCCATTTAGGTCAGGACGACCTTCCCCTCACGGAAGTGAGGAAACTGGTGGGGGAGAATATGATTTTAGGGCTTTCCACCCACTCTCCTGCTCAGGCTGAAGAGGCCATGGCCATTGGGGCTGACTATATCGGTGTGGGCCCCATCTATGAAACCTTTACGAAAAAGGATGTCTGTGCCCCGGTGGGACTTACCTACCTCGATTATGTGGTGGAAAATTCATCCCTTCCCTTTGTGGCCATAGGTGGGATAAAGGAACATAACATTGCCGAAGTGGCGGCCCATGGGGCGAAATTGATCTGCGCCGTTACAGAAATCCTCGGGGCCGACGATATTAGGGAGAAAATCCGTCGCCTCCGAGAAAAGATGGGTCTTTAGCGACGGGCGGAAAGGATTCCCACAGTCCCAATAGCAAGGCCACCGACGGTGGAAAAAAGGTTGGTGGGACCGATAAGAAGCAATCCGCCCAGGAAAACCAAAAGTCTCTGCCACAGATTGAGGGACCGCAAGAAGTAACCCCTGCTGGCGGCGGCTACAAAAACCCCTCCTAAGGCTGCCGTAAAAACGGCAGCAGCTATTTCTGTCCAATTACCCTGGAGGAGGAGGGCGCGGTTGAACACAAAGGCAAAGGGAATGACAAAGACGGCAATCCCCAGTCGGACTGCCTCCCAGCCCGTTTCCCAGAAATCGGAGCCGCTAATGCCGCAGGCTACATAGACGGCAAGGCAGACGGGTGGTGTAATAAAGGAAGACAGCCCCCAGTAAATCACATAAAGATGGGCCACCATCGGTGGTACCCCCAACTTCACGAGGGCAGGCCCGGCCAGGATGGCCAGGGTTATATAGGCGGGGATGGAATCCAGTCCCATTCCTAAGATAAAACTGGCAAAACCAACGAAAATCAGGGTTAAAAGCAAACTTCCCCTCGTCACGTCCACAATGAACCCCGAAAATTTTATACCCAGTCCACTTAACTCCAGCGAACCTATGAGGATGCCTACAGTTGCCGTAACGCCACAGAGGATAATCCAGGTTTTGCTGCTATCCACGAGGGCGGCCCAGATTTTTTTAGGTGTTAAGTGCCGCTTTCGATCGAGGGAGAGGAAGCTCACTGCCACGAGGGTAAGGAGGGCATAGAGGCCTGCCATCTCGGGCGGATAGGATTTAACGAGAAGCAGGTAAACAAGCAGAAGGAGGGGAAGGAAATAAAACCATCCCTGTTTGATGGTGGTGCGCACGGCGGGAATATCCTTTTTTTCGATGGGTTCTAATCCCCTCTTGGCTGCCTCAAAGTGAATTGCCATAAAGAGGATAAAGAAGTAAAGTACCGCCGGAATTGCCGCAGCCAGGGCAATTTTACCATAGGGAATTCCCAACCACTCGGCCATAATAAAGGCAATGGCTCCCATCACAGGTGGCATGAACTGTCCCCCCGTTCCCGCTACGGCTTCCACCGCCGCGGCGAAGCGGGCAGAATACCCCGATTGTATCATCATGGGGATGGAGATACTTCCAACTGTAGCCACTTCCGCCGAGGGAGAACCGGAAATCATGCCGAAGAGACAGCTGGCAAAGATGGTAGCTTTGGCAATGCCGCCGCGCATCCATCCCGTTGCGGCCAGCGCCAGATCGATGAAAAACTTACCTGCCCCTGCCTCCTGCATCAATTTGCCGAAGACGATGTAGGTAATGAGGATGGTGGTGGCCACCCCTAAGGGAGTTCCGAAGATACCGGCCGTACCAACGTAGATACTATAGCAGAGACGGTCAATGGGGAATCCCTTGCCGTACAGGAGTCCTGGCAGATAGTTTTGGAAGAGGGTGGCCAGGACGAAGACAAGCACTATGAGGGGGAAGGCAAGGCCTGTAAGGCGCCTTGAGGCTTCGAGGAGGGAGACCATGAGAAGAAGAACGAAAATTACGCCTTTGGTGTCTAAGAAGCCGAAGGAGGAATAGTCGAGTACTGCTTCGTAATTAAAAACCACAAATCCCGTCCCGAGCCAGCCGAGGACAAGGAAAATCCAGTCGTACCAGGCAAGCACGCCTTCCCTGTACTTTCCCGCAGGCGACCTTAGAGCATAGATGAGGAAAATTCCAAACATAAGGGCAAGGGCCCTGTGCCAGGTAGCGGGAACGAAGATGCCCATCCAGCTTACAAGACGACTCGCGATGAAAAGCTGATAGAGGGCGGCAAGACCACAGAGGATGCGGACGGTATTCTTAAGATTTACCATACCCTATTTCTTCCCCCAGGCACCCACCTCCTTGAAATAACGGATAGCGCCGGGATGGAAAGGCAGGGGCGGATGCTCCAGGGTTTTCTTTAAGTTCCAGTCTTTACCGCCCGCATGGCCTGCCTTTATTTCATCGTGATGCTCAAAAAGGGTCTTCGTGATACGATAAATCACCTCTTCGGGGAGATTGGCATGAACGGCAATGACCGAAGCCATGGCCGGCGTTTTTACTTCATAGTTTTGCCCCCGATAGGTATTGGGTGGAATAATACCCGTGTGAAAGGCTTCCCCCAACCTTTCATAGACGATTTTCAGTTTATCTTCGGGGAGGGAAAGGAAAGTAACCTTTGTACTCTGGGCCAGATCCAGGAGGAAGCTCGCGGGGACACCGGCGGGTATCATGGCAGCATCGGCGGTACCCACCTTGAGAGCCTCAATTGCTTCGTTGGTTTCTGCCGTCTCGAGGATGGTTACACGCTTTTTGTCCACGCCGTAAGCCTCGAGGAGGACAAGAAGAATCTTCTCCATTTCGGGTAGGGCCTTTCTCCGGGCGATGATTTTCTTTCCCGTTAGGTCTTTGATGGAAGATATACCGGCATCACTCCGGGCCACGATTTGTCTTAAGCTATCCTGCCCCTGAGCGATGATGGCCAAAGGAATCTTGCCCGTCTTGGCAAACGCTCCCCGACCGAAATAGGCATCGACGGCACTTGAAGCATTCAACATGCCCATATCCACCTTTTTTGCCCCGATGCCCCTTACTGTGGCGTCGGAACCGCCCACGGGTTCTACGGTGACACTGATGCCGCTATACTTTGTCAGAACGTTGGCAATCACCACCGACATGGTGTAGAAGGCACTCCCCACGGAAGAAGTACCGAAAGAAAGAGCCTTGATTGTTTCTCCCTTTACGGCTACCGACGAAAAAAATAGGAAAATTACCGTAAGGAAAAGAAATAAATATGAACCTCTTTTAAGCGTCTTCATGATATCCTCCTCTCAGTTCCCAACTTTTGTTCCCTCTTTTTTGTTGAGGAGCCTTTTCTGAAGCTCCTCCATCTCCTTTGTCCACATGCCCTTTTCCCTGTAGACCTTAATTGCCCCAGGATGATAGGGGATAACCGCTTCTTTGGAGACGAAGCGTTCCGGTGTCCATTCTTTTAAGAGTTCGTGAACCGTACCCAATTCTTTGTAATTTTCCAGGAGGGCCTTGGTAATCTGGTAAATCACCTGGTCGGGAAGCCGGGCGTGAGCAATAAGGTAAATGTCGTAGGCCCAGACGTACTGCTCCTTTTCCACTCCTGTGTATCGGGGATCGGGTTTCACCTTGTAAGGATAGCCGGGGTGAAATTTCCTGGTTCTGGCGATGGCCTGCGGTGAAGTATCAATGCCTAAAAACCGGGCTCCCTTCTTGGCATTGAGTTCTTCGATGATGCCCATGCCTAAGGCCGCCGTTCCGGAGACGTCGGCCCTACCGTCGATTACCATCTTTACCCCCTCTACAACTGAATTGACGGGTACCGGTATAATATCTTTCCATGTGAGATTGCCGTTGGCAAGATAGGCTTCCACCTGGGCCTGGAGGGAGGGGGTGGGAAAATTGCCGCAAACCCTTTTCCCTTTCAGATCAGAATAATTGTAAATTCCCGAATCTTTGGCCACCACAAGGCCGCCGAGATTAGGAACGGTTACGGCCACCAAACGAACGTTAAAACCCCTTTTACCAGATAACTTTTCATAGACCGATTCACCCAAGTAACCCTTTTGGGCATCCCAGACGTTTAGCACACCCAACTCCAGGTCTCCCCTTTCCATGTAGGGATACCAAGCCGAAGGGCCGGCCATAGGTTTGGGGATACCGCGTATTTTGGTGTGGTCGGTGATGACCTTTGCCACAGCCGTCCCTACAGTGTTAAAGAAGGAACCTACGGGGTGGGTTCCAATACTGATGACCCGTGGTACAGATTCTGCGATAGCTGAGACCTCTATGGAGAAAAGAAATAAAACAACACAGATAAAACGCCCTATCCCTCTCATTTTCTACCCCCTCCTGATTTTTTACCAACGATCGTCTATCTCTTTGCTTTCCTCCTGTTTGAACCAGTGATCACAGTACGGACAATGGAGTTTAATATCCTTGAATCTTAATTCCTCGTAATGCGCCTGAAATTTCTTTTGGCACTTGGGACAGGCGATATTAAAAATCCTCACCATAGGGCGCTCCTTTCAGAGAAAATTTTCCCGAGCACTTCGGGGGGAATGAAATCGTCCTTTTTGATCCTGGAAAGGGCCTCTTCCGGGATATTCAAGCGTTTAGCAAAGGGTCGATCCACGGGCATGGTGGCATCGATGACCATTTTGCTACCTCTGATATCGTGAACGAGGGATGGGTCGAGGGTATTGGCCTTAATATTCCGTATAATGTCAATATCACAATCGGGCTGCATCCGGGTGGCTACGGCCCACATTACCTCCTGCTCGTTGAAGGGGTCGATGTCGCCATCGACGACAATCACATTTTTTACGAAATCACATTGGGCAATGGCCATGAGGGCCGCCTGCTTCGTTTCCCCCTCTACCTTTTTGTCGATGGAAATGTAACAATTAAAACGGCACGTTCCGGAAATGGCGAAATGGATGCCCTTTACCGTGGGTACCACGCCTCTGATGGCGGTATAGAGACTACCCTCCTTGGGAATCCCTCCTAAGATCCAGTTATCCCTGTGGCCCACGAAGACATCCTGGTAGAGGGCATCACGGCGATGGGTGACGGCCCTCACCTCAATCACCGGTCTTACCCGTTCGGGGCCATAGGTGCCGGGAAACTCGCCGAAGGGCCCCTCCACCTCGCGGGCAAAGGGTAGAATCTCCCCTTCAATGACAATCTCGGCATCGGCCGGGACGAGGAACTCCTTCCCCCATGTTTCCGAAGGAACCAGTCTTAGTGGTTCGCCCATAATACCACCCGTGAGGGAATAATCGTCTGTCCCGAAAGGGGCCACGTTTAGAGCTCCGAGGAAGAAAGCGGGGTGATGACATAACACGATGGCTACCGGTGTGGGACGACCCTGTTCCTCATTCTTTCGGAAGATGGTCCAGTTGTGACGGGGGGACATGTGGATACCTAACTTAGTGGGTCCTTTATACTGATTGCGGAGGAAAGCCATGTTGTAAAAACCCTCATCGGGGTCTTTGGATACAACCGTCATGTCTATGTAGGGACCGCCATCCATTTCGTGATGGCGCACAATGGGAAACTCCCTAAGGTCTACAGATATTCCCGTTTTTATCACTTCCTTGACCGGTGCCTCGGAAGGGGAAATTATCACTGGTTTTAGAGGATTAGCCTCCCTTCTTGCGTATTCGAGACTAAGCTCCAATTTCCACTTCTCCGGCGGGAGACCAAGGGCTACGGCACAGCGTTTACGGGTGGCAAAGACGTTGGTAATCAGTTTAAATTGGGCCACTTCGCCTTTCAGATTGAGGGGTTTTTCAAAGAGAAGGGCAGGGAAGAGATTTTCCCTCTCCAAGTGCTCAAGCAAGGCGGTGACCTCAAAGGCGGCAGGGTTTATCTCGCGAGGGATGGTAATTAAATCATGGGGCAGTTTATCCTCCATGTCCCTGAGGTATTTTCTAATATTTAAGACCATTTTACCCTCCTTCCCCGGGGTTTTTTTACCCTTTTTTGCAACATTTATGCCTTAAGCCCCATTAAAGGCCGTATCTTTTTATCTTCATATAGAGGGTCGAACGGGGTATTTTAAGAAGGCGCGCGGCCTTTGTCTTTTGTCCCCCCGCCTTTTCCAAGGCCGATCTAATCATTTCCCTTTCCGTCTGGGCCATCTTGTCTCTGAAGAGGGAGGAGTCTTCCTGTCTCTCCGTTCTCAGTTCTAAAGGCAGATGCTCGAGGAGGATTTCCTCCGCTTCCCAGGCCCTGAGTAGAGCTTGTTCAAGAACATTGATTAATTCCCGGACATTTCCCGGCCAGGAGTAATTAATCAAGGTTTCTTTTGCCGCAGGAGAAAGGCCCTTTACCTTTGTCCCGAAGGAGCGGTTGATCCGTTCCAGATAGTGGGCGATGTAGAGGGGAATATCCTCTCTCCTCTCCCGCAAGGGTGGTATGGTTATAACGGCTTTTGCCAGTCGATAGTAGAGGTCTTCCCGAAACTTTCCCTCCTTTACCAGTTCTTTCAAATCTGTATTTGTTGCCGCAATCACCCGGAATTCTACCCGCTTCGGCTTGGTTGCTCCTAATCGCTCCACTTCCCGTTCCTGGACTACCCTAAGCAGCTTTGCCTGGATGGATAGGGGAAGGGAGGAGACTTCATCGAGGAAGATTGTTCCCCCCTGAGCTGCCTCAAACTTACCTGGTTTGCCCGATGCCAGGGCACCCGAAAAAGCTCCTTTTTCATATCCGAATAGTTCGGATTCTGCAAGCTCAAAAGGTATAGCGGGGCAGTTTACCTTAATGAATGGCTTGTTGATATGGGCATAACCGTGGATACTGTGGGCGAAAAGTTCCTTTCCCGTACCGCTCTCCCCCGTGATGAGGACATCGGTATTGATCATGGCTATCCGTTTGGCGAGATAGACGGCATCTCTCATCAAGGTGCTCTCACCTAAGATATTCTCGAAGCTGTAGCGGGCACTTAACTCGTACAGTTCCTTTTCTTTAAGATAGGTAATTTCTCTCTTCAGTTCCCTGATCTCCCGGTTTATCCTTTCCACTTCTTCAAGGGATTGGAAGAGTAATCTACCCACGGCCCCCACTACCTTACCCTCATGGAGGAGGGGATAAAGAGAGCCGATTCTCTCCTTTCCGTGAAACTCAAAAATGCGGCCGATCATGGGTTTTTTTGTTTCCAGGACCAGAGGCAAACCCGATTGGGGTACGAACTCCCGGATGTCTCTCCCTTTAGCCCCTCCTGGAGCAAGGCCAAAGAACTTTTCCGTCCCCCTGTCCATAAATTGGATTTTTGCCTGGTCATCGACAATAATTAGGCTTTCGTAAGGATTGCGCAGGAAAAATCTCAGGGCATAGGCTATGGTGGGGCTCAAGCCGTATCCTTTCAGGACCTCTTCCAGCATTTCCCACCGTTTCGTCATCGTTTAATCCTTTGTGCAGACCTTGGACATAGTTACCATAATCTGGACAGAAAAAACAAGAAAATTACCCTTTTCCTGGGGATGAGAAGGTTCCTTTATCATCGGCACACAAATTGCTTTTCTATGGGTAACTCTATTTAGGAGGGCATGATATGCCGTTTAAAAGTCACCGCGATTTTTTTGATCTGCTGGAAAAAGAGGGGGAGTTGGTCAAGGTAAAAAAAGAGGTTTCCTGGGATATGGAGGTGGGTGCCATCGGTCGCAAGGTTTATGAAAGCGGGGGCCCGTGTCTTCTCTTTGAAAAAATTAAGGATTATCCCGAGGGATTCCGGATTTCCAATGGAACGACCGGCACTTGGTCACGGGTAGCCCTGGCCCTGGGGCTTCCCAAAAATGCCTCCATTAAGGAAATCTACCGGCACTATGAATCTGGTTTAGAGCGAAGGATTCCCCCGGTGGTTATCCCCAGGGAGAAGGCCCCCTGTAAGGAGAACATCCTGTTAGGTGACGAAGTAGACCTTTATAAGTTTCCGGCACCCATGATTCACGAGGGAGACGGTGGGCGATACATCGGTACCTGGGACTTGGTGGTCTGTAAAGAGCCGGAAACGGGCTGGACAAACTGGGGTATGTATCGCTTTATGGTCCACACCAAAGATTATTTGACCGGATGGCCCCAAACGACAAGCCAGCTTGCCTTTATCTATAACCGCAGTTACCTCCCCTATAACAGACCTATGCCTGTGGCCGTCGTACTCGGGGCCGATCCCCTATCCCATCTCTTGGCCACGGCACCGATTAGGCCTTTTGAAGATGAAGCCGATTATGCCGGTGGCTTAAACGGTGAACCTATAGAATTGGTACAGTGCGAAACGAGCGACCTTTTGGTGCCGGCCCATGCGGAGATTGTCATCGAAGGGGAGGTGCTCCCCGATAAAATTGCCCCGGACGGACCTTTTGGTGAATACCCTGGCTACCGAAGCGGTACGATGGCCAGTGGTATAGCCGTAAAGGTAAAGGCGATAACCTACCGCCATAACCCAATTCTTACCATGATTGCCCTGGGAACACCGCCTGATGACAGCTCCATTGCCGCTTCCCTTACCGCGGCCGTGGCGATGAAAAAGGGTCTCATGCGGCACGGTGTACCCGTAGTCGATGTTTATGTTCCTCCCGAGGGGGTAACCCATCTCATTGTGGTAGGGGTTAAGAGGGGTGGAGAGGAAGTGGCCAGGAAGGTTCTCGACTACTTTACCTTAAGGAGGGTAATGACAAACAAACATATTGTCGTGGATGAGGATGTGGACGTCTTCAATATGGCTGAGGTGCTCCATGCCTTTGCTACCCGCTGCCATCCTGGTAAAGGAATCTTTTTGGAGCACTATGAAGGCAGGGCCAATTCCCTGACTCCCTTTTACAGCCCGGAAGAGAGAAGTAGGTTGAAGGGGGTTTCTGTTGTCTTTGACAGTACCTGGCCGCCGGCCTGGCCCGAGGAGATTGTACCTATCAAGGCCTCCTTTAAAACTATTTACTCACCGGAGGTGCAGGAAAAGGTGGAGAAAAACTGGGAAAGTTACGGCATCAACTTAGGGAGGTAAAAATGAAAGAGTGGCTCACTTTTACAAGGAAGTTTAGTGACTTGAAGGAAGGGAGAAGGGAACTTTTCATCAAAGATTTAAGTGAGGGACCCCGTAAATATGACACGAAGCATGTGGTAGCTACGATTTCACCAAATAGGGAAAATCTGAAAAATCCTGACGTATTGTGGGTTCGATCGGAGTCGGGGATTAAATTGAATAACCCGTGGTACATCCAAATCGAGGAAGAGTTGCCCCCTTACGTTCCCGGTAGACCGTGGCAGGATGTTTTTTCCGTCCTGGAAAAAGGGGAAGCGAGGTAGTTTTTATGTCCTTCTTTTGGGAGAGGGAAATCGAAACGGCAGAGCGGGACAAGCTCCGCGAGAGACAATTTTCCCGCATAAAGGAACTCCTTTCCCTCGTGTATGAAAAAAATCCCTTTTACCGCAAGAAATATACGAAGGCAGGGTTATCTCCGGCAGATATCAATTCTCTTGAAGATATGGCAAAACTTCCCTTCACGACGAAGGGGGATTTCCTGGAAGACCAGGCAAAAAATCCACCCTACGGGACCAACTTAACGGAGGCCCTTTCTCAGTACGTCCGTTATCATCAGACAACGGGAACTACAGGTAAACCCCTGAAGTGGCTCGATACGAAAGAGGGATGGCTCTGGCGGGGTAAATGCGCCGCCATGTCCTTAACGGCCGCGGGGGTGACCGCAAAGGATACCATATTTTTCCCCTTTGCCTTCGGCCCCCATGTCGCCTATTGGGGTATCTTCGAGGGGGCCTGGCAATTGGGGGCCCTGGCGGTGGCGGGAGGTGGCTGGGATACCCTGCAGCGGGTAAAATTCCTTCTCGAAAACGAGGTAACCGTTGTGGCCTGTACTCCCACTTACGCCTTACGGATGGCCGAGGTGGCCAAAGAAAACAACCTGGATTTGCGAAAAAGCAAGGTACGCCTTACCTTTCATGCGGGAGAGCCGGGGGCGTTGATTCCTGCTGTAAGGGAGAAGATAAGCTCTGCCTGGGGAGCGAGACCCTTTGATTATCCGGGACTGACAGAGGTAGGGGCCTACGGTATCCATTGTACCGCCCAGGAAACGGCAATTCATGTCAATGAGGCGGAATTCTTTTTCGAACTTGTCGAACCGCAAACGGGCAAGCCGGTGGATGGTTCAGGTCCGGGGGAGATGGTACTTACCAACTTAGGTCGCCTTTGTTCTCCGGCAATCCGATTCCGTACCGGTGACATTGTTCGGCTTGCCGAGGAGAAATGTCCCTGTGGCCGAAATTTCGTCCTCCTCGAAGGGGGGGTAATCGGTCGGGTCGATGAGATGATTACCATCCGGGGGATGAACGTCTTTCCCTCCCAGGTTGCGGCCGTGGTGGAAAGGTACATAGGTGTGGAAGAAGCCTATCAGATTGTGGCTTATACAGAACGGGGCATGGATAATCTGAAGGTCCTTTTGGAACCGACACCGGAGAGGGACCCTTCGGCAATCGTAAATATGCTCAAACTTAAGCTCAGGGAGACTCTGGAGTTAAGGGTGGAGGTGGAAATCGTCGCCCCGGGGACAATTGCCCGCTCGGATTATAAGGCAAAGAAATTGGTGGATTTACGGGACAGGAGGTAGGGTTAATCTTTCTTCTCTTTCTGCAGGAGATTTGCGGCCCCCGTGGCCAATTCTCCGCCTTTTTTATAAATCCATTTCCCCGTATCCCATATTTTGCCCGTATAAGTCCTAACGGTACGAATGGTTTGCCCGATATTTTCTGTCGCTTTCTTCGGGTCCTGTACGTAGAAATAGCCACCTATGGCTACCATAACAAGGAGGAAGATAAGGACAAGCTTGATTAAGTTCTTAAGCAGGAAATAGAGGGCAATAAGGCTGGCCAGGGCTAGGAACATGACAAGCAAAGGGTGGGTAGAAATGTAGGTTGCTATTTTTTCCATTGCTGCCTTGGGCGGATTAATTTTTATTATTCTAACCTATCCCTTTTCCCCTGTAAAGGAGGAAATAAAAACTCCTTGACAGGGAGGGAAAAAGGAACGAATTTAAGTGCTCAAAGAATTACCCAGAAAGGAGGAGGTCTATGATTCAACTATCGGATTTGATTGCAGGGGCAAAGAACTGTGTGGACAACGTGGCCAAGGTAAAGCCGGGGGAGCAGGTATTGATTCTTGCCGATACCACTAACGATCCCGATGTGATTGCTGCCTATCGCATTGCGGCAGAACTCGCCGGTGCCGAGGTGAGTGTCCTTACCCTCAAGTCAAAAATTGCCGGTGCGGGGCCGGACGCCATCTTAAGGGAGGGTTACTTTGTCCCCTGGCCGGAGATTGCCTGGCATGCCATGATTCATGCCGATGTATGTCTCAATCTCTCCGGTTATGTGGAAGTCCATAGTCTCTTCGGTTGTGCCTCTGAACATGTTCAGAAATTTATGGACCTGCGTCAGAAGTACGGAACCCGCTTGGTTCGGGTCCAGATTGCCGTAAAAGAAACCCTCGCCTCTGCCTATGCCCGTTTCCCCGAGCCTTTACTTCAGTTCATCGGCAGTCGAGCTTATAAACAGGTATTTGAGGCCACGAACTATGACACCTCAAAGGCCGTAGTGAGACTTACCGACCCCCAGGGGACAGACTTGACCTTTACGGGATTTGGCTTCGTCACCGACTGGCGTTTTGAAGGAGAAAAGGAAGAGACTACCCCCTGGTGGGACTTCGGGAGTTACAACGTGGGCTTGCAGCCTGCCCTTCCCACCCCTAATGCCAATGGTGTCATCGTCTCTTCCGCCCTCCATACGGGTCCCATTCCGGAGATGAAGATCTTCGTCAAAGACGGAAGGGGTGTTCATATTGAGGGAGGCGGTGTGGCCGGAAAAAACTGGCTTGCTGATTGGGAGAGAAATAAACACGTCCGCTCCGATGGCAGGGCCTTTTCTGCCCATAAAGAACCGGGGATCAACTGGCTCGAGGAGTTGATGTATGCCACCCATCCCAAGGCTTTTCTCGTCGGAAGGAAATATATGTATCAGGGTGCAGAGGCGGACCATGGCTGGTTTACCGGTTCACGCCGGGCAGGGACGGTACATCTCGCCTTTGGTGGTGGTGTAGGAAAGGAATACAAACATAGGGATGTAGAACTCTTTGCTCCCACTTTAATTATCAATGAAACCACCATCATCGATCAGGGACGATTGACCATCTTGGATAGCGAAGAGGTAAGGGAGGAAGCGAAAAAGTACGGTGACCCCGATGAGCTTCTCTCCTATGACTGGATACCGGAGATACCGCCAATCGGTTGATTTGAGTAAGGGTGGTGGCACTTTTAGTCCACCACCCTTTTTTATCAAATTTTAAGCCACTCGAAGATAGCGCCCGGTGGAAAGGGAACGTGAAGGATACGGTCGAAACCAAAGTACATAACGGCGAAGGCAAAGAGGGGTAAAATTATCGAGATCGGCCACTTCTCTTTGTAGGCAAATTTAAGCTGGATAAAGGCAGCGAGAGTTCCCCCGATGACGAAGCCCAAAAGCCAGATCATCAAGAAATAACCAATTATCCAAGCTAAAATCTCTAAGGTCCGGCGATTGGCCACTTCCGGCGGTACCTCAGGACCTACATCGAGCGGTTGTTCCTCATAGGGTTTTTTTGCCCGTCCTGTAATTTCACGGATGAATTGAACGAGGGAAAAGATAAGGACGGGTGTTCCGATTACCCAGGGGAAGAGTCCTGCCCGCAGGTCAAAGTCACGACTTTCCCAGAGGGCAAGGGCAAAGATAATAACCAAAGCCA
>Ga0315298_1003580_pt1 | contig 24500 bp, 18 predicted proteins | sample WHS_1_MG_FD_203077 | JGI IMG/M metagenome (GOLD analysis project Ga0315298, IMG submission 203077) | Extremophilic microbial mat communities from Washburn Hot Springs, YNP, Wyoming, USA - WHS_1_MG | ecosystem: Environmental > Aquatic > Thermal springs > Hot (42-90C) | place: USA: Wyoming...
GGGGCCCACGCACGGCAGCGACGCGCTACTCGGGGAGAAGCTTGCCCGGGTTGAGGATCCCCTTCGGATCGTGCGCTCGCTTGATCCGCCGCATCAGCTCCAGCTCCTGCGGTCCAAACAGTAGCGGCATGTAGTCCCGCTTCTCGATGCCGATACCGTGCTCGCCGGTGAGGGTCCCGCCCATGGCGACACACAGCTCCACTATCTCCCTGTCGGCCCGGTGCACCCGCTCCACCTCCTCGGGATCGTCGGGGTCGAAGACGATCAGGGGATGCAGATTGCCATCCCCCGCGTGGGCAGCCGTTCCGATGGTCAGGCGGTGCCGCCTCGCGATCTCCCGGACCTGGTGGAGGGTCTCGGCCAGCCGGGTCCGGGGAACGGTGGTGTCGTGAATGGACGCGCCGGCCGCCAGGGAGACCAGTGCGCTGTACGCGGCCCTGCGCCCCGTCCACAGTCGATCCCTGTCGGTCTCTGTCTCCGCCACCTGCACCTGGCGGACCCTCCTCCGTTGGCAGATCTCCACGATGCGATGGGCCTGCCGTTCCAGCCCATCCTTCAGCCCATCCAGCTCTACCAGCAAGACGGCCTCCGCCTCCACAGGGTATCCTGCCCGGTTTGCACTGGCCTCCACGGCTTCCACTATGGTCCTGTCCATTATCTCCAGCGTGGCGGGGATGATGCCCTCCGCGATTATGTCGGAGACGGCGTCGCCCGAGTCCTCCAGCCGGTCGAAGATGGCCAGCATGGTCAGAACCGCCTCAGGCTGCGGCATCAAGCGCACCATCATCTTGGTCACAACGCCCAGAGTACCCTCGGAGCCGACCATGAGCCCTGTGAGATCGTATCCGGGGCAGTCCTCCACCATCCCGCCGGTCCGCACCACCTCTCCATCAGCCAGCACCACCTCCAATCCCAGGACATGGTCGGTGGTAATGCCATACTTCAGGCAGTGGGGACCACCGGCGTTCTCCCCCACGTTTCCGCCAAGGGTGGACACCTTTTGGCTGGACGGGTCGGGAGCAAAGAGACAGCCCTCGGGGGAGAGCATACGCTGAAGATCCAGGTTCACGACCCCCGGCTCCACCACCGCCCTCTCGTTCCGCGGGTCGACCTCCAAAACCGCGTTCATCCGGGTGCACACCAGGACAATCCCCGCCTTCAACGGCACCGTCCCGCCGGACAGGTTGGTCCCCGCCCCCCTCGCCACCACCGGGATACCCTCCCGCTCGGCGACGCGCATGACCGCAGAGACCTCGCTGGCGTTTCGCGGGAAGAGCACCACTCCCGGCTCCACCGTCTTGGGCGTGGCGTCATACTCGTACGCCAGACGGGCACGTCGTGATGAGAAGATGTTCCCCTGCCCTACGATGGCGGCCAGCTCGTCGATGGGAGCTTCTTGGGTCACCGTAGCCTCCGAGGCCACTCAGGTATGGTCGCCCCGCTACGGGAAGCGACGGCAGGCCATTGTACTACGACTGGGCTCGGGGCGGATCCCTCTATCCTCCCGAAGCAGTGTCTCTCGCGGGTCGCTGGCCGACAGCAATGGCTCCGTTGCCCATTGGAGCTGGCGTCTTTCCTTCAGTCCCTCCCGCGGATGCCCCTCTCGCGGGCATGGCGGACGACTGGCAGGGGTTTATCGTGGACCGGCGGGCGTCCCTGCCGCCAGAGGGCTTGAGCAGCGTCCAGCAGAAGCCAAGCCGGCCGCTCCTCCAAGAACCTGCCGTAATGCGGTAAAATTCCTGCATGACGTTGAGAAGTGGTAGCTTCTCTCTGGCGAGAGAAGCTACCGGCTTGAACGGCATAGACGAGGCGATGGAAGAACACTACTTGGAAACCCTGGAGCTTCACAAGGTGCTGGCCATGCTGGCCGCGCACACCTCCTTCTCCGTCAGCCGCGAGAAGGCCCTATCCCTGCGCCCGGCCACTGAGATGGAGGAGGTGCAGCGCCGGCAGACAGCCACCAGGGAGGCTCGCCGTCTCCTGGACCTGAAGCCGAATTTCAGCATCGGCGGGGCGAGGGACATCCGTTCGCAGCTCCAGCGCGCCTCCATCGGGGCCCCGCTGACGCCCGACGAGCTACTGATGGTCAGCTCCACCGTCGCCAGCGGCCGCATAGTGCGGGGCACCATCTCCAAGCTTGCTGATCAGCTCCCCACCCTCGCGGAGATAGTGCTCCCCATCAGCTCCAACGACGAGCTGGAGAGCGAGATCCGGCGGGCCATATCCGACACGGGGGAGGTGGTGGACGCCGCCAGCCCCGCCCTGGCCGGGATCAGGATGGAGCTGAGGCGAGCCTATGAGCGGCTCATGGCCAAGCTCAACGAGATCGTAACATCCCCGTCCTACCGGCAGGCGCTTCAGGAGCCCATCATAACCCAGCGATCCGGTCGATATGTGGTACCCGTCAAGGCCGAGTTCAAGGGACAGCTGAAGGGGATCGTTCACGACCAGTCGGCCAGTGGGGCAACCCTCTTCATTGAGCCCCTTCCTGTTGTCGATCTGGCCAACCGGTGGCGACAGCTGCAGGTGGAGGAGCAGCACGAGATCGAGCGGATCCTCCGCAAGCTCAGCGGCATGGTCGGGCGAGAAGCTGCAGCCCTGGAGCGATCCCTGGAGGCGCTGGCGGAGGTGGACCTGTTCCTTGCCCAGGCCAGGCTGGCCGAGGAGATGAGGGCGGAGAGCCCCAACCTCCTGGACCTGGACCAGCACCACGGTGGTCCCCTCGCCACGCCGCTGTGGCGTGATGAGGAGACGAGTAGTAGGACCCTCTCCGAGGTTGCTCAGCCATTGCCGGCTGTGCGGGCAAGGCCCATGCTTAGGCTGGTCAACGCTCGACACCCCCTGCTGACCGGCCAGGTCGTACCCATCACTATCGAGCTGGGCGGCGATTTCGACGTGCTGGTGATTACCGGACCCAACACGGGGGGCAAGACCGTCGCCCTGAAGACGGTGGGACTGCTCTGCCTCATGGCGCAGTGCGGGCTCCAGATCCCCGCGGGAGAACAGTCCGTGGTGCCGGTATTCCGCGCTGTCTACGCCGATATAGGCGACGAGCAGAGCATCGAGCAAAGCCTCTCCACCTTCTCGTCTCACATATCCCGCATAGTGGACATCCTGGCGAAGGCAGATGATCGCTCGCTGGTCCTTCTGGACGAGCTCGGGGCGGGCACGGACCCCCAGGAGGGCTCGGCATTGGCGCGGGCGATACTCTCCCATCTCCTGGAGAGTCGGATCCCCACCATCGCCACGACCCACTACTCGGAGCTGAAGAGCTTCGCCCACACCACGCCGCGCGTGGAGAACGCCTCGGTGGAGTTCGACCTGGAGACGCTGTCGCCCACCTACAGGCTGAGCATGGGCCTTCCGGGTCGGAGCAACGCCCTGGCCATCGCCTCTAGGCTGGGCATGAGGCCCGACATCGTGGATGGAGCCAGGAGGCTGCTGCAACCAGCCGACGTCGAGATAGAGGGGCTGCTGGCGCAGATCCAGAAGGATCGGGAGGAGGCCAGGCAGGCCCGCGCGGAGGCGGAGCGGTTGCGGGAGCAGGCGAGGGCTCAGAGGGCCAGGCTGAACGCAGAGCTGGTGGAGATCGAGGACCGAAAGCAGGCCATCCTGGAGAGGGCGAGAGAGCAGTCGGAGCAGGAGCTGGCGTCCTTACGACAGAGGGTACAGCAGATCCTGCGGGAGGCGGAGAGACTCAAGGCTACGGGATCGTCAGCGGCATCACCCGCCGCCATCATCCAGGAAGTGGCGTCGCTGCGCCCCCTCCGCCCCCCGAAGCGGCGTCAGCAACGAAGACAAGGCGTCGGCACCGAGGATCTGAAAGTGGGCCAGAACGTCTACCTGGCGCGCCTCCAGACGGTTGGTGTGCTGTCCTCGCTGCCGGACGAAAGGGGCGAGGTCGAGGTGCAGGTGGGCAGCCTCAGGACTCGTGTCAAGGTGGACGAGCTCTCCAGGACCGACCAGTCCAGGCAGGAGTCTCCACCGGCTCCCGAGATCACCTACCGCTTCCATCAGGAGGCACCGGATATCGGGATCCAGCTGGACCTCAGGGGACGACGCCCGCAGGAGGCAGAAGAGGAGCTGGACCGCTACCTGAACGACGCCTACCTGTACGGGCTCAAGACGGTGAGGATCATCCACGGCAAGGGTACGGGCGCTCTGCGCCAGGCGGTGAGGCAACAGCTGGCCGCAAGCCCGCTGGTGAGGCACTTCGAGCCCGCCGACGCCAGGGACGGGGGAGAAGGGGCGACGGTGGTGTCTCTTGCCAACTGACCACTCCGAGCCCAGCTCCAGGGCGCAAATCGGATCGGTGCCGACGCGCCTCCTGCCGGGAGGGGATGTCTACACGTGACGACGGTTCTCTGGATCGATCCGCCTGGCAGCAGGAGAGGGGTTGGGGCAAGTGCCAAAGCCTGCTACAATGGTGGCATCCTTCGTGCTTCTCCCCTGCACAGCATGGCATAGTGAGGTTCCGTTATGGATAGGCTGATCCAAACGGCCCTGATCGTCGTGGGGGCCTACGTCCTTGCCCTCTGGGTCGCCGCCATCTGGTGGACCTACCGGGACATACGCAATCGGACGAGGGACGTCCTTCTCCAAATGGCCGCTACCCTGCTGGTCGCCGTCTTCAGCTTTCCCGGGCTCCTGATCTACCAGGTGTTGCGCCCACCCAAGACCCTCGCCGAGGCCTACGCCCAGGCCCTCGAGGAGGAGGCACTGCTCCAGGATATCGAGATCAGAACCGCCTGCCCCGAGTGCAAGCACAGGACCGAGGAGGATTTCATCTTCTGCCCCAACTGCGCCACCAGGCTGAAGAGGCTCTGCACCAACTGCAGACGGCCCCTCTCCTTGCGGTGGAACACCTGCCCCTACTGCGGCGAGGGCGTGGATGCCCTGTCCTCCATGCGGGAGCGCGAGTCGGCCCGCCGAAGCTGACCCATCGCGGACCTAAACATAGGGGGCGGGCCCTGTGGCCCACCCCCCGGTATATCCGCCGGACGAATTCCTAATATCCCATCCCGTAGCCGTGGGACTGCATCGCCATCCTCCTCAGCCTCGCCACCCGCTCCTCGATGGGCGGATGGGTGGAGAAGAGGCCGGACAGGCCGCCGCCGAACGGGTTGACTATGAACAGGTGGGCCATCGCCTGGTTGCCCGACAGCATCGGCCGGTAGCGAACCGCCGCATCCAGCTTCTCCAGGGCATCGGCAAGACCGTTCGGGTCCCCGGCGATCCGCGCGCCCGTGGCATCGGCCTCGAACTCCCTGGCTCGCGAGATCGCCAGCTGGATGATGGTCGCGGCGATGGGCGCCAGGATGATCATCAGAAGGCCGCCCACCAGGCCCCCGGCCCCGTTGTCCTCCTCGTCCCTACGGCCGAACCCGCCAAACATCAGCGCCCACTGGGCCATGTTGACGAGCATGGTGATGGCCCCGGCGATGGCCGCCACCACCGTGGCTATCAAGGTGTCGCGGTTCTTCACGTGGCCGAGCTCGTGGGAAAGCACCCCCGCCAGCTCGTTCATGCTCAGGATCCGCAGTATCCCGGTCGTCACGGCCACCGCGGCATGCTGCGGATCCCGCCCCGTCGCGAAGGCGTTGGGCGAGTCGCTCTCTATCAGGTACACCCTCGGCTTGGGCAGCCGGGCGTAGGTGGATAGCTCCTCCACCAGGCGATGCAGCTCCGGCGCCTCCGACTCGGACACCTCCCTGGCGCCGGCCATCTGTAGGGCAATCTTGTCCGAGAACCAGTAGGAGGTGAAGTTCATCACCATGGCCAGGACGAAGGCCGTCAGCATCCCTCCCCGGCCCCCGATGGCCTGACCCACCAGGATGAACAGCACCGTCAGCAGCGTCAGCAAGAACACCGTCTTGATCGTGTTGCCAGCGCTCATTCGTCAACCTCCAACCAAGAAGCTGGGCCCCATACGGTTCAAACCGCAATTCCACCAGCAAGATATGATACAGCCTGTCTGTTAGTATCGCATTAAGAGATCGTGAAGAGATCAGTAAGAAAACGCCCCATGGCTGGCGAACCCCAATCAAGCCTTCTCGCCGCGCGGCTTGAACACCAGCCGGATGGCGGTCCCCTCGAACCCGAAGCGAGCGCGGATATCGTTCTCCAGATATCGCATGTAGGAGAAGTGCACGATCCGCGGATCGTTGACGAAGAACACGAAGGTGGGCGGCTCCACCCCGGCCTGGGTGACGTACAGCAGCTTGAGAACCTTCCCTCGAGCCGTGGGCGGTGGCTGCCGGACGAAGGCCTCCTGCATGGCATCGTTGAGAGTGGAGGTGGGGATCCGCTTCCTCCTCTCCTCCGCGATCTTCAGCGCCGCATCGAGGATCTTGGTCACTCTCTGCTTAGTGACCGCAGAGGTGAAGACCAACGGAACGTAATCCATGAATTTGAAGGCCTGGCGGATCCGATCCGTGTACTCCTGCGTCGTCTTGGGCCCCTTCTTGACCAGGTCCCACTTGTTGACCACCAGGACAACCCCCTTGGCGGAATCCAGGACGTACCCCGCCACATGGGCGTCCTGAGCTGTCACCCCCTCCTCGGCGTCGATCACGAGGGCAGCGACATCGCACCGCTCCAGCGCTCGGACTGCCCTGAGCACGCTGTACTTCTCTATCCCGCGCTCGATCCGGCCCCTTCTTCGGATGCCGGCCGTGTCCACCAGCAGGACGGACTTATCCCGATATCGTATCAATGTGTCGATTGCATCGCGGGTGGTGCCTGGGACCCGGCTCACCATGACGCGGGTCTCTCCCGAGAGGGCGTTCACCAGTGAGGACTTCCCCACATTGGGCCGGCCCACGATGGCGAGGCGCACATCCGCCTCCTCCTCCACCTCCTCGACACCCTTGGAGAAGCCACGAACCGTGAGATCGAGGAGATCGCCGGTTCCGTAGCCGTGGATAGCCGAGACGGCCACGGGATCACCCATCCCCAGCTGATAGAATTCCACCGCGCCGAAGGTGCGCTCCGGATTGTCGGCCTTGTTGGCCACCAGGATCACCGGCTTCTCGGTGCGCCTCAAAAGCTCGGCCACGTCGAAGTCGACCGCCGTAGGGCCTTCCCGCGCATCCACAACGAAGAGGATCACATCGGCCCGATCGATTGCCTCCTGCGCCTGCGCCAGAATGCCCCGGCCCACCTCGTCCGCGCCCTCGAGCTCCAGCCCGCCGGTGTCCACGAGGGTGAAGGTTACGCCGTTCCACTCCACGGAGCCGTATATTCGATCTCTGGTGGTTCCGGGGATCTCGTCGACGATGGCACGAGGCTCCCCAACCAGGCGATTGAAGAGGGTGGACTTTCCCACGTTGGGACGGCCCACAAGAGCCACGATCGGTCTGGCCATAGCTATCCTACCTCGCCGACGTCGCCGTGGGCGTCGACGCTGGCGGAGATGTCGTGCCGGGCCCGCTGCTCGCGGGGCCCCCACCACCAGCGGGGGTCGGAGTAGCGAGCGCCCCCAGCACCAGCGTGACGCTGTCCGGCCTCACCGCAACCACGCTAACCGATGGGGGTGTGCTAACGGATGGGCGCACGGCGTGGACGCCCTCGCCGAGCCCTGAGAGATCCACCGTGACCAGCAGATCATCCACCCTGAGCTTCTGCATGATCGGTGCCGGTCCCTGAAGCTCCACCTCTATGTAGGCCGGGGAGCCCAGAACCTGGAGGCCAGCCGCCAGGTTGACCAGCCGAGGTGCGACCCGCAAGACCTGGCTGGTCTGCAGCGGCGAGATGGTCACCCGCACTCGGATGGACTGCTGCTGCACCAGCGAGACTCCCTGGGGAACGGTGAGAGCTACATCCTGTGATAGGCTGCTGGACGCGCCATCCACGCTCAAGGGGGCGGTCTCGAGGTAGTTTATCCCTGCCAGAACCTTGGGATCCCCTACCACGGTCACCGAGGACGGCTCGGCGACCATCGACTCGATCCAGTAGCCCTGAGCCACGGTTCCGGTTATGGTGGGGCGGATCCCAACCTGCTTGTAGCTGACCTGCTGCTCCACGGGTAGCCGAACATTCACCGTCTGCGGCTCGAACTGGATGCTCTTCACTGGGTTGCCGGTGGAGTCCACCGCCACAGGCCGGAAAGCCGAGTTGATCTCCACCGTCACCCCATCCAGTCGCACCTCCACCGATGCCGCCTGCACACCCTGCAGCAGGCTTGCAGGGCCGGAGGCCGTCACCACCTCGGGATCCACCTTGGGCTGGCGGTACACGTACCCGAAGGGCACATTCCCCACCAGATTGACCTTCACCGCAACGGTCTTCTCCTGGATCTCCTCCAGCCGCACAGACACCGTGGACGGAACCACCTCCAGAACCTGTATCTGGGGATCCGATGATTCGGCGATTATGGGCACCGCCTGGATCCCAGGCCCCAGTCGGGAGAGGTCCACGTAGGCCCGGAAGCTGGCCGCGCGCATGGAGGCCCACTTGTCCCTAGGGGCGCGGATCTTGAACCGGACCGGCTCCAGACTGTTCATCACCACCAGCCCGGGCGGAACCTTGGACACCTCGACCGGGATAGCCATGTCCGGTGTGTCGATCCTCTCCGGGTTCTGATCGTTCACCACCAGGACCCATAGACTGGTGGAGAGCAGAAGAGAAAGAGCAGCCAATCCAAAGTTTAGCTTCATCTATCCTACTTCGCCGTCTGCTCCCGCCGGTACACCCGGGCCGGTAGACGTTCGGCCAGCCACGCCGGAACCCTCGGAGACGCCGCCCTGGGGCGATAGAGAGCTGGGAGTACCTTCTTGAGCTTGGACTCGTCCAGATTTCGGACTATACGGCCGTTGTTGGCCAGGGAGATGATCCCGGTCTCCTCGGAGACGATGATGGAGATGGCGTCAGTTCGCTCCGTGATGCCAACACCCGCCCTGTGTCTTGTTCCAAGATGCTGATCGGACAGAAGGGTTTCCGTGAGAGGGAGCAGACATGCTGCCGCCACCACCCGATCCCCACGGATGATGGTTGCCCCGTCATGGAACGGGGAGTTTGGGAAGAAGAGGGACATGAGGAAATCCACGGAGACCAGGCCATCGATCTCCACGCCCGTGTCTATGTACTCCCCCAGACCAGTCTCACGCTCCAGAACGATGAGCGCCCCCCACCGACGATCGGACATTCGTCGACACGCCACCGCGATCTGCTCCAGCGACCTCACCACCTCGTTGCTGGGCTCGCCACGCGCCAGGAAGCGGCTCGTGCGCCCCAACCGCTCCAGCGCCCTTCGGAGCTCCGGCTGGAAGAGTATGGGGATAGACACCAACAGTACCGGAATGGAGTTCCTGAGCAGCCAGTTCAGGACTACCAGGTCCAGAACGTTGCCCAGCACCGCCGCCAGCAGGATCAGAGTCACCATCCCGCGCACAAGGGCCACAGCGGTGGTCCCCTGGATCAGATTCAGGATCCAGTACACGATGAAGGCAACTATCAGGATGTCGATGGCCGCTCGAAGGTCGAGCCGAGATAGGGTCGACAGGACCATCTCGACGAAACCTGTCATGCTGTCGTCCCCGCGGAGATCTGAGAGAGATGGCCCGCCGGGCCGGGCTGCATCGCCGGCTCCATCGCAGCCGCGGCACCAGCCGGCCTGCTCACACGGCCCCTCCCAATGGCAAGCGGCCTCATCGCCGCACCACGATCCATCACACCAACGCCTCGTCCCCCAGGTCGATCACCTGGCCCGCCTCCACCGCAGCAGCTTCCTCGTGCCGGTTCTGCCCTCTCAGCAGCCTGGCCAGGCGGGTCCGGTCATCCGCGTCGCCAAAACCGGCACCGACTCTCCAGCGGAGAACCTCCAGGGCGTGCATCGGGGTTCCTCTCAACTCGTAGAGCTGAACCAGTCTGGACGACTTGTCGGCAGCCTCGCGCCGTCGACCAAGCCCGACCAAGGCCCGCATCAGGATGGAATGGGCGGGCAGAAAGCCGGGCTGTTCCCCGATCAATCGGAACATCTCGTCGGCCGCCGAACGCAGCTGCCGGGATTTCAGCATCGACTCGGCACTTCTCAAGGAGAAGACCACTTCTCCCCGCACCTCGGGGGAGAGACGTGCCAGCTCCTCCAGATGCTCCGCACCGCATGCGCCCAGGAACTCGGCAAGCGCCGAACCGCCATCTCCCACTCCTGCGGCCCGCTGCACCTCCCGCGAGACTCTGGACCTCAGCCATTGCATCCCTTCGGCAGCGGCCGCCAGGTCGCCCTCCATCGCCCTCCCCACCAGGGCGTCCCTCACCAGCTTCGCCGCGGCCAGAACGGTGTCCTCACCCCCTGCTCCGGATTCCACAACGCGGCGCGCCTTCTCCTCAGCCGCAGCCAGCTTCCCCGCCGCCAGCTCGATGCGCGCCAATCCCAGCAGGGTCCTCGGTAGATCTGGGCAAAGCTCCAGAGCCTGGCCGTACATCTCCAGGGCCTGCTCCGACTGGCCCACCTCCACGAAGGACTCGGCCAGCTCGACCAGCTGCTCTGCAACAGCTATGCCGGAGCCCTCCGCCTCGGCCTCGGGCTCCCCCGCAACCCCATCCGCAACCCCATCGCCGGCAAGCACCTCTTCTGACGGGAGCGGATCCACGCACTCTGGTGTCTCGTCTCCCGGCAGTGAAGGCGCCTCCGCCACTTCCTCAACCTTCGTGTCAGACGACCCCAACTCAACCCGCTCGGCCGCGAGAGATCCTGACCATACCTCCTCCGAAGAGGCGGCAGGTTCGAGCTCCTCCGCCTCTTCCATGGCGGGCTCCCCAGCCCCATCGCCCTCCTCGGTCTCGGCCTCAGCGCGCGCCGGCGGCTCCCGCCTCTCCAGCTGGAACTCGGGATCTGACCAACCCCCCACCTCCGTGGCCAGCTCTCCCGCTGTAGGCATCGCAGCAACGGCGGGCGATGAATCCTCTACCTCGAGCTCCCCACTCAGTGCCACCGCTTCCCCGGAAGGAGCCGGCACAAACGACTGGCTCTCGTCCGAAGGACGCGCCGAAGCGGCAGCGTCTCCACCGCGCTCATCCCGGAGCTGGGGGAGGGAGTCAGCCGCCAGAGAAGACAGCTCCGGGATGAGTCTGGCCAAATCCTCCGATGTCGGGGTCTCGCCCCGCGTGGCCGCCCTCCACTTGTATCCCAGGGCCGCCCGGATCGCTGCCAAGAGGGGCATTACCAGGGGGTTGGTCGGATCCAGGGTTTGGGCCCTCTCTACCACCCCAACCGCCTCTTGGAATCGACCGTCAAGCGCCAGACGTCTCGCCAGATCCAGGTAGCGGGGCATCAAGGGGACGAGGGCATCCAGCTGCCCCGCAGTCTGCATCAGTGCGTCCCAGAGGCCTAGATCGTCCGGGCACAGCTCGACAGCCCGATGGAGGAACTGGAGCGACTCCTCGGCGGCGCCTCGCTCCGCGTGCATGTCCGCCAGACGGGAGAGGCTGGCGGCCGCGGCCGGCAGATCCCCTATGGCCTCCTGCACATCCGCGAGCCTCCTGAGCAGTGTCCCGTTGGTAGGCTGCTCCTCCCACAGCGCCCGATACAGCTCTGCTGCCTCTCGAAGCTGGCCAGACTTGTACAGCGCCATCGCCAGATAGGATCGCGCGGCGACGTCGCCGGGGGAGTGAGACACGGCGAGGCGGTACTCCGCCGCCGCCTCACCCCATCTGCCCTGCCAGGCCAGGGCGGAGCCCCGGCGGAGCGCCGCCTCGAAGGTGGCAGACCCGCCTGCGCCCTCTCTCGCGGGCTCTCGCCGCCCACCATCAGTGGGGGAGCCGCCCCCACCCTTTCTGATGGCACCGCGCGTCACGGTGAAAGGATTGACCATTCTCGAAGCCCCCCTCCCGCCCGCGCACCGCGCACATCAAACCGCAAACAGCCAGGAAAGCAGACCTTTCTGGGCATGGAGTCGGTTCTCGGCCTGATCGAAGACCACCGACTGCGGCCCATCGATCACCTCGTCGGTGATCTCCTCACCACGGTGGGCCGGCAGGTCGTGCATGACGATGGCGTCCGAACGTGCCAGACGGAGAAGAGCCGCATCTACCCGATATCCCTCGAAGGAGCGTCTGCGAGCCTCAGCCTCGTGCTCTTGGCCCATACTGGTCCACACGTCCGTATACAGAATATCGGCACCTTCGGCCGCCTCCTGAGGGCTCTCCACCAAGGAAAGGCTGGCGCCTGTTGCGCTCCGATCCTCCCCTGCAGCAGCCACCACGTCCGGCCTCGGTCCGTAACCCTGCGGGCTGGCAACGCGGAGATGCATTCCCACCTTGGCACTTCCAAGTATGAGGGAGTGGAGCACGTTGTTGCCATCCCCAATGTAGGCCATGGTGAGACCAGCCAACCCCCCTTTCTTCTCTCGTATGGTGAGAAGATCCGCCAGGCACTGGCACGGGTGGCTCAGATCGGAGAGAGCGTTCACCACCGGCACGGTAGCATAGCGAGCCAGCACCTCCAGATCGGCATGCCTGTAGGTTCGCGCCACCAGACAGTCCACATACCGGCTGAGCACCCTGGCCACGTCGGGCACGCTCTCCCGCTCACCCAGCCCAACCTCTGCAGGGGATAGATAGATGGCGTGCCCACCCAGCTGGCGCACGCCCTGCTCGAAGGAGACCCTGGTGCGCAGAGAAGGCTTCTGGAAAAGCAGCGCCACAGTCCTTCCCTGCAGCTCGGTACGCCACTGACCGCGCCTGGTCTCTTCCTTCAGGATGGACGCTCGGTCCAGGATCTCGGCGAGCTCCCCTCGCGATAGATCGGAAACGCTGAGGAAATTCCGCATTTGCTCCCCCTGACGACATGGGAGGTTTGGCTGGCCAGTATAACATAATCCCCCATCCCCAGGGATATTTGGACCCAAAACGATATGTAAACTGGCACGGCTCCTGCCAAGGGGAGCCCCTCGGCGTCCGGCTACCTGGAATAGGGAGGCAGCGTAGATGATGGGGCTCTTGGAAGCAATCCTGTGGATAGTAGTCGTTGCGCTGGTCGTATTCTGGATCGTGGGGGCCTTCTTCGCGAACCTGGGACAGCTCGTGTGGATAGCGCTGGTGGTCGCGGCGATCCTGGTGGTGTGGAACCTCCTGACCCGCGGCAGGGCAGCCCTGTAGCCACGACATCAAGGGGTTCGGGGCGCACCCCGAGCCCCGCCTCGGGCCTCGCCGCCCCTCCATGCCATGACGCCGCACTCTCAAGCCGGCGCGACCAGCAGTAGGGAGCCAGCGGCGATAGGAGTGACGATCATCGCGACCCTGACCAGTGGACGGGGGGCCCTCTTGGTGAACTTGGCCCCGATGAAGCTGCCGCAGGATAGCCCCACTACCACGGCCGCCAGGAGACCGGGCTCTATCTGGCCACCCTGGGCAAACCTCACGGCTCCCGTGAGACTCATGAAGGCCAGCGCGAACATCGTGGTCCCCACGGTTCTCCTCAGGTCGGTGCCCTTCAAGATCAGCAACCCCACCTGAACCCAGGGGGCGGTGCCTATGCTGAGAAAACCCGAGCCGAAGCCGGACACGAGACCGATGGCAGCGGAGCTCGGGATCTCGCGCCACCAGCTGGCCAGGGGCGAGAGCCCGCAGGGGTTCGACCTGGACCCCGGGGCCATCCGCGTCCTCAGGTAGATAACCATGGAATTCAGGATCAGTGTCGAGCCAGCGAGGGTCTTCAGGGTATCACCGCCCGTGGCAAGGGCGAGCCCGCCGCCCAGATAGGCACCTAGGATCCCCGCAAGGCCGATCTGCACCCCGGCCATCGGGTCCACGTTTCCCTCGCGAAGGTGGCTCCAGCCACCGACGGCGGCGCTTACGAACATGGCCCCGAGGGCAGTGCCGAAGGAGAGGTGGACTGGGACGTGGAATAGGATGATGAGGAGCGCGGTGACGAATCCGGCCCCACCGAGCCCCACGAAGCCGAGAAGCAGGCCGAGGAGAAACATGACGGCGACGACGGAGGGGTCCAGCGTAGTGATTCCTCTCCAGGGCCGGCATCTGGCGAGGGGCTGGGCCGGCAACCGGGGGCAGTTTATCCCGAGCGTCGCGCGACCGTCAACGCCGTCACGCCGCCCTGAGGGCGCGCTTCCGTCCAAGGTGCCGCCTGAACCACTCGCGGGCAAGCCTCGCCACCTCCTCGAGAGCCCCTGGCTCCTCGAAGAGATGGGAAGCGCCGGGGACCACCGAGAGTTCGGCCTCTCCCCCCAGCAGCCTGAATGCCCGTCTGTTCAGCTCCAGCACAGGGTGGTCATCCCCACCCACTATTAGAAGCGTGGGAGACTTGACCCTCGGCAGGACATCTGCCGCCAGATCGGGCCTTCCACCCCTCGAGACGACGGCGGCGATCCTCGAGCCCTCCCTCGCCGCCGCCTTCAACGCCGCTGCAGCCCCCGTGCTCGCCCCAAAGTATCCGATGGGGAGGTCCCTGCTCCACGGCTGCCTCTCGACCCATCGAGTAGCCTCCAGCAGCCTCTCCGTCAGCAGATCGATATCGAATACGCGGGAACGGTCCCCGGCCTCCTCCTCTGTCAGCAGGTCCATCAGCAGAGTGGCGACCCCTCCCTGCTGGAGGACGCGGGCGACAAAGCTGTTTCGAGGGCTGAACCTGCTGCTCCCGCTCCCATGAGCGAAGATCACCACCCCGATGGGGTTGGGCGGAACCGTCAAGATGCCCTTGAGAGCCCCCGCTCGCGACGGAACCTCCACATGCCGGTCGACCACCTGGACCCCCATGCCCTCATCCATAGCCACGCACCCCTTTCCGATGGCGGAGCCAACATCGCCACGCTAGAAGATGGGCCCCAGCCGTTGCACGCACCGTGCCTACCCCACACCCTCTCTCCTGCCTCCACACCCCCTTCGTCCAACTTGCCGCGCCTCGACCACCCCTGGTACCATGCATTCGGCGTCGGTCGCCATGGGTTTCGCATCGAGCGACGTGTGGGAGGCCGGTAAGGATGTCATCTACCGATAGCAACGTGGGCAGCGAGAGGGTGATCGCGGCCCTGGAAAGAAACTGGCGCGCGGAGATGGAGGGCGCCGCCACCTACCGCGAGTTGGCCGCCATGGAGCCCGACCAGCGGCGCAAGGCCCTACTGTTCAAGCTGGCCGAGGCAGAGGAGCGGCACGCGCGGAAGTGGGCGCAACGGATCGTGGAGCTTGGGGGTAGAGACCCAGCATCCGGCGGTATCAGTGTGGGGCCATCCAGAGGGGTGATACTCACGGCACGAGCGGCAGACCTGGAGACCGCCCTGCGCAAGGCCGAGGCGACGGAGGAAGAGCATGTCCGCCAGTACGAGGCTCAGGCGGCAGCCCTGGGGGACGAGGCCACGGCGCGTATCCTCCAGGAGCTGGCCCAGGATGAGTCATCCCACGCCCGAACGCTCCGGGCCATGTTCGGCTCGGTCTCTGAGGTGCAGGGAAGGCTCGATTCCATCCTACGCCGGGAGAAGTGGCACGGAAAGGGCGGAAGCTGGATCGGCGACGCCATATACGGCGTAAATGATGGCCTGACCGCTGTCTTCGGGATAGTCTCGGGCGTGGCCGGGGCCAGCTCCAACAACGAGTTCATAGTGGTCGCGGGCCTGGCTGGCGTCCTCTCCAGCGCCCTCTCCATGGGCGCCAGCGCCTACCTGGCCAATAAGGCAGAACGGGAGGTGTTCGAGGCGGAGATCGCTCGGGAGCGACAGGAGATCGATGAGAACCCTGAAGAGGAACGAGAGGAGCTGGAGCTCTTCTACCAGCTCAAGGGATTCACCGAGGAGGAAGCTCGCACCTTGGTGGAGAGGATGTCGGAGCAGCCGGAGCAGTTCCTTCGAACGCTGGCCCATGAGGAGCTGGGACTGTCCGAGGAGCGCCTGCCGAACCCCAACCTCGCGGCAGTTGTGGGGTCGGTGTCCACGGGGCTGGGCGGGATAGTCCCGGTCCTGCCCTTCTTCTTCCTAACGGGCGCGCTGGGGATCACCGTCTCGCTGGTCATCAGCATTGTGGCCCACTTCGCGGTGGGCGCCTCCAAGAGCATCGTGACCCTTCGAAGCTGGTGGAAGAGCGGCCTCGAGATGACGGCAGTGGCCCTCATCGTCGCAGTGGTAGCCTATGCCCTGGGGCACGCGATGTCCATACACTGAGACGCTCCGAGGATTAACATACATTTTACATCTGGGCAACACCCTCTTAACCAACTTGGCTCTTGCATGGGGTACTCTTCCCCTTGCCGCAGACGCTTCACATTCTCCCCTTTCAAAGGCTGGGCTGCCGACGCGGGAAGGTAGCCCAGCCCCCTTCCCCTCCTCTCGGTGCTGCACCCAGCCCAGCCATTCCCTCGACCAGGCGGCTACCGGTCTGTCAAGAGCTCCCAGCCGCGCCCGTCGATCACCATCTCCACCGTGCCGTTTCGGTCCGTCCGCAGCAGGGTCGCGCCCCTGAGCTGCTCCAGGGTGGATTCCGCCGGATGTCCGAAACGGTTCTGGGCATCCACCGCCACGACTGCCGCCCGAGGAGAGGCTGCCCGGAGGAAACCGTCGTCCAGCGCCCCCGCGGCCCCATGACGCGGCACCCTTAGCAGATCGACTCCTCGCGGCACCTTCGATGCTATGGATGCCTGGGTCCCCCTCGGGATGTCTCCGGGGAGGAGGACACGGACGCTCCCCGCTGCCATCATGAGCAGCTGGGTGGATTCCCCGATCTGGGTGTCATCACCGGCCACCCAGATTACCTCTACCTTAGCATCCTCACCCAGCGGGATGCTCTGCCCAGCGGCAGCCTGCGACACGACCAGCCCGCGCTCCGCCGCCAGCTCGGCCCAGGCCCGGCCCGCCCCCTTCGTCGGGGGCGGCCCCGGCTGGAGGACCACCCCCACCGGGTGGCGACGCGCCACCTCCAGCAAACCGGCCAGCTTGTCCTCGCCGTAGCCCGTCAAGACCACCGCATCGAGCCCTCGATCCAGGAACCCTTGCCGCCTACCGAGGGCCTCCATCAGGGCCGTTGGGCTCGGCCCTCCATCCACCAGGACCCACCGTCCCTGAGCGTCGCGAACCAGTGTCGCGTCCCCGTGGCCCACATCTAGGAAATAGAGGTGCAGCCTCCCATCGGGCCGCGCCGAGAGGCCCAGCCCCATGAGGCTCGCGAGCGTGGCGAGGCCCCCCACCGCCAGCCAACGCGGCATTCGGCTCGCCAGGGCGGCCACCGCAGCCCTCGCACTCTTCATCTCGGCCAGAGGCCAGAGGGAGATTGCCAAGAGCAGCAGGTAGTAGATGGCCACGGTCCATCCCGCCGGCTCCCCGGTGGAGACGGACGCCAGGGGAAGCCGAGCTGTCCATCGGATCGCCTCTACCATATAGGTGAGGTAGAGCCACGCGATGGGCGCCAAGATCTCCCCGAGGGGGTGCCATGTTGAGTAGAGCCCCACCGACACCCCACCAACCAACATCAGCCCCGGCAGGACCGAGGTAACCAGCAGGTTGGAGAGAGGCGACACTAGGGAGAGTGAATGGTAGCTCTCCACTAATACTGGAAGGGTGAATAGCTGGGCCGCCATGGTGACCGAAAGGGAAGACGCCAGCCACCCCGGCAGCCTGCCGAGCCGGCTCCTCAGAACAGGCTCCAGAAGCACCAAGCCGGCCGTCGCCAGGAAGGAAAGCTGGAAGCCCAGATCGTACAGCATGAAAGGGTCGTGTCCGACCATGAGCGCCGCCGAGAAGAGGAGAAACGAAAGCGGATCGCCGCCACGGCCGACAAGGATGGCCGACAGCGCCATGGAGGTCATCAGGGCCGATCGCAGGGCCGATGGCGGCAGACCCGTGAGGATTGAGTAGAGCCACACCGCTGCCACCGCCAGCAGCGTGGCTTCTCGGCGAGCGAGAAGGCGCAGGGCGACCGCTTGCGCGATGCCGGCGACCAGGCTTACGTTGAAGCCCGAGACCGCCACCATGTGGCTGGTGCTGGTGGCCTTGAGAGCGTCTCGGAAGTCGGCCGGCATCCCTGCGCGAGAGCCCACCAGAATGCCTGCCAGTAGCGAGGCTTGTGGCTCGGGCAGCAGTTCGGCGCAGGCGCGCTCCAGCTGGGTTCTGGCACCGTCGATGGTCCGCAGCAGATCGGGCGACGATTGCCGATCCAGCAGCCGCAGGTTCGGATACTCCAAGGTGGAGTGCACACCCCTGCGTCTCAGAAACTCGGCGTAGAAGCGAGCCTCGACATCGACGGGGCGAAGTACTCCTTGGACCAGCGCTCGGTCCCCATACATCCAGTCGCCATGGGGATCGGTCCGTACTAGCAGCCGACCGCTGAGAGGCTCGACGACGCCCGCCCCTCTCACCCGATCCACCTCGATCAGGAGGGACTGGTAGCCATCCCTCACCTCCGGGCGGTCGGCAACTACCCCCTCGACCGCCACCCACGAGCCCACCCAAGTCGAGATGGGATCTGCCGCTGGCGGAAGGGCCATCCCCCTGGAGATCCCCAGAACCCCTGCGGCCACGGCCAAAGCCGTGATCCTGAGCCTCCGATCCTTCCAGCCCAGTCCAGCCGCCACGACAGCCAGCGCCGCAAGGGCCAATAGGAGAGTCGCGCCATCGAGGGGAACGACTCCCGACAGCTCGCCCCCACCATCTCGGCGATCCAGATTGGTGTTGAGCCCCAGGAACACCCCTAGCAGCCAGCCAATGGAAAGAAAGATCAGCTCCAAGGAGTGGTGCCGCCTTTCATGAGGCGAGACGACGCTAGCTCGTCCACACCCGCGACGAGATGGAGGACAGGTCACCAGGTCGCGCTCCTGCGGCTGTCGCGCGACCATCATCAAGCACATTATACGTTATGGCCGATGTATGTTGTATATTAGTCTCCCTGGCAGTTCTTCGACCCTGTATCAGGCGCTATCCGCACGAGCTCACCAATCCACCTCTCCGGGAGACCTGCAGTGATCATCAAGAACTGGGAACAGCTGACATCCCATGGGAACCGGCCTGGCCGCCAGATCGCCCTTTCTATCCTGGAGGCGGGGCTCCAAGCGGCGGACCCCTACGAGAACACCAGGAAGCTGATCCGCATGGACGGTCACTGGCTCCTCGTCGGTGGCCACCCCGAGATGGACGTCTCGGGCTTCGGCGACGAGGTCATCGACCTCAGACGGGTTCGCCACATATACGTGGTGGGGGCTGGCAAGGCAGTGCAGCGGCAGGCAAGAGCGCTGGAGGAGATCCTGGGCGACAGACTGACCGATGGAGCCATCACCGCCAAGAAGGGGGAGGGTTGTTACCTGGAGAGGATCCACGTCACGGAGGGGGCCCACCCCGTACCTGATGAGGAGTCCATCGCGGGGGCGCGGCGAATAGTGGACATCGTCCGACGGGCCGGAGAGGACGATCTGGTTTTCACCATCTTCTCCGACGGCTCCTCATCCCTCTTTCCGCTTCCCGCTCCCGGCTACACGCTGGATGACCTGCGAGCCCTGTTCAAGCTGGCCATCAAGTGGGGGAATCAGGAGGTGATCGTCCGGGTCAACCAGCACTTCTCCCAGGTGAACGCGGGGAGGATAATGACCCTGATAGATCCGGCCAGAAGCATCAATCTGATCATGTGCACCGTGAGCTACCAGCGGTGGGGAGGGCGGCTTCACACGGGAAGCAGCTTCGTCCCCTCCTGGCCGCCAGGGACGAAGAGTCTGGAGCAATCGGTCGTGGAGCTGAGAAGAGAGCCCTGGTGGGAAGAGATACCCGAGAGGATGAGGTTGGCGCTGGAGCGGCTGGATCCAGCGTGCCAGCTCCCGGATCTGGAGCGGTTCAGAAGGATGCGTCTGAGCTACTGGCAGCCGGTGGATTCCCAGCAGATGCTAGCGGCGGCGGCACGGAAGGCGGAGGAGATGGGGGTGCGCGGTGCGGTCCTGGGTCTCTGGTCGTTGGCCAACGGCCACGAGGTCGCCCACATCCTCTCCGGCATGGCCAGGCAGGTGGCGGTTCACGGCACCCCCTTCGAGCCGCCGGTAGCGCTCCTCTCCACCGGAGAGCTCTCTGTGCCCGTTGGGACGGCCAACGGCATCGGCGGGAGGAATCAGGAGTTCGTCCTCGACATGGCCCGACGACTGGGCCCCATCCCCGGCTGGGCACTGGAGAACGGCCTCGACGTGGGACGCGACATGGTGGTCGCGTCGGTGGACTCCGACGGCACGGATGGTCCTGGCACCCAATTCAACCGGGACGCCCCGGAGGGGTTCACCTGCTTCGCGGGGGGCATCGCTGACGGGACTACGCTGGAGCGGGCGAGGGAGCTGGGCATCGACCTCGAGGCCGAGCTGCGGAACCACAACTCCAGCATTCCGCTGTGGCGTCTTCAGGACGGGATCTACACGGGAAACACAGGCACCTGCGCTGGGGACCTCAGGGTGATCCTGATCCCCAAGCGATACGATGGGGAGGATAGGTAGGGTGGGCGCAAGGATTCAGAGGGTTACCGCGAGGGAGGAGTTCGCCCTCCGGGGCAACGTTCGGCTCCAGGTCACCGTCGTGGCCGACGACGGCTCCGTAGGGGTGTCCACGCCGGAGGTGGGGATCTCGACCGGGAAATACGAGGCGGCCTTCGTCCTGGATGGAGACGATCGATATGAGGGAATGGGGGTGCGAAGGGCGGCCGAGAACGTCAACCGCATCATAGGACCGGCCCTGGTGGGAATGGAGGTGACCCATCAGCGGGAGATCGACGCAACGATGATCGAGTTGGACGGCACGCCCAACAAGGGCCGCCTCGGGGCGAACGCCATAGTCGGCGTCTCGCTGGCGGTGCTGAAAGCCGCCGCCGCCAGCACCGGGCTTCCGCTCTACCAGTATATCGGCGGGCCCAACGCGTGCACGCTCCCTATACCCATTGTGGGCGGCGGCTCCGCGGGGCGGTACCGCGACCCCGGGCGGGACCGCTGGTTCAAGCCCAGCTACCACTTCGTGGGATACGGCGCCGGCAGCTTCTCCGGGGCCATGTACGATTGCTGGCGCGCGAACCGCGAGATGGGCCGCATTGCGGAGCAACGGTACGGCCACCACGTGCGACAGTACTCCGGGATAAGCGCGGTCTTCAGCAGCGGTCTCAACCTGTCAGGGGTGCTGCGCGACGACCGAGAGTACCTGGACATGATGACAGAGGCCATCGTGCGCTGTGGATTGGAGAGCAGGGTCGGCATCTACTACGACGCCGCCGCTGGATGCTACTACGAGCCCGAGATCGACCGATACGTGGGGCTCTTCTCCGAGGGGGAGAAGAACAGGGAGCAGCTGCTTCGCCTGTACCAGCAGCATGTGGCCACCTACCCCATCCTCTCCATCGAGGACCCGTTCCATGAGGAGGACTTCGAGGGGCATGCCCTGGCAACCAGGGAGCTGGGGATCGAGATCGTCGGGGACGACCTCTTCACCACAAACGCCCGGCGGCTGCAGGAGGGGGCAGCGGCAGGGGCCGCCAATTCCATGGTGCTGAAGGTCACGCAGGTCGGGACCGTGACCGAGGCGCTGGAGGCGGCCGAGGCGTGCCGCGCCAACGGCTACAACCTGCACCCGTGCGGGAGCCGGGGAGACCTGGATAGTCTCGGTGACTTCGCGGTGGGGCTGAACGCCGGGCAGGTCAGGGGCTGCGACCACAACAGGATGCTGGCCATCGAGGAGGAGCTGGGCCGGACAGCCCGCTGGCCTGGTAAGGCCCTCTTCAAGGGGAGCAGGAACCGGCAGGGGTGAGGAGCTACCCGGCAGGATCGCTAGTACAGCGACAAAATGAATTTGGTATGTAGGGCGGGGCCTTGTGCCCCGCCGCAGGGTCCACCCCGTGCGCCGGGCGGCGGGGGATAAACCCCCGCCCTACATGTCGAAACCAATTTGGTCGAGTACTAGTGCTTTGACACGTTGGTTCCGATAGGTTGGGGCAGGCTCTCCTCCTGACCCAGGAGCGTGATGGAGGGGGACAAGTCCCCTCCCTACCTCTCAGAATCACCGTGCCAGAGAACTAGCTGCGGCCCGCGAGATTGATATCAACAGTATTGCAAATTGATGGTTACAGATCCGCCATCCTTCTGTATAATTGTGGTCACCCGGGGAAGTCGGTCGGTTGGCGGGGAGGGAGCCGAGTCCCGTGTCCACACTTTCCGGTGCCCGTGGCGTCAGGCCGCGCGACGGCACCATCAACAGACAGCTCTATCAGTCGCTCAAGCTCGACATCCTGAACGGCGCCTTCGACGTGGGGGCCAGACTGAACGAGACCCACCTCGCCGCCAGGTATGGAGTCAGCAGAGCACCCCTGAGGCAGGTCCTCGCCTTGCTGCAAAAGGAAGAGCTGGTGGAAGTTCGGCCGCGGGTGGGGTACTTCGTCTCCTCGCTGACGCGCCAGGACGTGTCGGAGATCTTCGAGATGCGCCTCCTGATGGAGGCCGTTACTGCGGAGAAGGCGGCCACCAGGATCACCGAGGAGGAGCTGGACCGCCTGGACCAGCTTCGATCCAGCTACAGTCCCGGGGATCGCCGCAGCTACCGAAAGCACCTGGACGAGAACCTCGAGTTCCACGGCATCATCGCCAGGGCGGCAGGGAACCGGCGCATGCAGATAGCGCTGACGCAGCTGATAGAGCACACCGACCGCCTCTACTTCCTCCGCCTCGACCTGAGCACAGGCGACGACGTGGTCGGAGAGCACATGGAGATAGCGTCAGCGCTCAGGCAAAGGAATCCGGCTCGCGCCCGGGAGCTGATGGTTCGGCACCTGGAGGAGGCCCGCCGGGCTGTCTGGGAATCGATAGATAGACTGACGGCCAATCGACCGATATAGCGCCCCACCAATTGGTCGTCAGAAATGGGAAGGGGCCGGATGCTCCGCCGTCCGATCCGGCGAGTCCCACGGGCCAGCCGGTGGGGGACGGGCACCCGCCCCATCTGGCCAGATCTCCTTGGCAGACCAGTGGGAGGAACGGACAAGTGACGACCAGCTTGCATTCGGGCCCGGTCAGCCCGCGATAGATCGCCCGCCGAACCCCTTGCTAACGGAAACCATCGATATCGAGGTCGCATCCGATTTGCGAGGAAGGGAGTCAACCACAGATGTCGAAGCGTCTTCGCCCCATTCTGTCTTCCCTGGCGCTAGTCTCTCAGTGATGTTGACGTTGGTCGCCTGCTCCAGCTCAGCTCCAGCCCCGACTGCGGCTCCCGCGGCGCAGCCCACCAAGGCGGCGGAGCCCGCGAAGCCGGCCGAACCTACCAAGGCCCCTGCCGCGGCTACCCAGCCTTCGGCCAGCTTCCCCAAACTGGAGATCCGCCTCGGGCACACCGCCAACACGGACCTGAACTACCATAAAGGGTCAGTTAGGTTCGCAGAGCTGGTCAAGGAGCGGACCAACGGTCAGGTCACGGTCACGGTCTATCCCAACAGCCAGCTGGGCACGGAGAAAGACATCACCGAGCAGGTGAAGAGCGGCGTCACCCAGATGGCCACGGTCGGTGCGGCCATCGTCGCCTCCTTCCCAGGATGGGAGCCCATAGGGGTCTTCAGCCTCCCCTACATCATGAAGGGCAACACCGAGGAAGAGCAATACCAGGTGTTCATCAAGCTGGCTCGCAGTCCGATGATGAAGGACTTGGCCGAGACGGCGGCGAAGACCAGCGGGATCCGAGCCCTCGACTTCTCCTGGTGGTACGGTTTCAGGCACCTCACCACCAAGAGCAAGCAGGTGATCAAGCCGGAGGACGTCAAGGGCTTGAAGATACGAACCCCCGACGCCCCGATCCACAAGGTGGCGCTTCAGACCCTGGGTGCCTCGGTGATCGGCATGGGCTTCGCCGAGCTCTACAGCGCCCTGCAGATGGGCGTGGTAGACGGCCAGGAGAACCCCTTGCAGACCATCTACACCAACAAGTTCTACGAGGTCCAGAAGTACCTGACCCTCAGCGGGCACATGACACAGCACCAGTTCCTCCTGATCAACGACAAGTTCTACCAGGGCCTCTCGCCCGAGCTGCAGAAGGTCCTGAGCGATGCGGCCGTCGAGGCAGGGGAGTACCAGAGCAAGCTGCAGCTTGCCGACAATAAGAAGTCCCTCGATGACCTGAAGGCCAAGGGCATGGTGGTGGCCGAGATCGACCGGGCCGACTGGGCCGACAAGACCAAGGACGCTTGGAAGCAGTTCCAGCCACAGATCACTCAGGATCTGGTGGACAAGGTCCGGCAGGCGCAGTAGCGGAAACCCCATGGCCGCGAACGGGTGGGGCTCGGGCGCCGAGCCCCACCACAAGCTGCAGAGGTGGACGAGAATGCGGGTGGTTCGGTTCGTTGCAAGCCGCTTCGAGGAGCTGGTGGCCGGCACCTTTCTGGTCCTGATGTCGCTGGCCACCTTCGTAAATGTGATCCTCCGCTACTTCTTCAACAGCCCCATAGAGTGGGCAGAGGAGTTTTCCCGCTACGCCTTCATCTGGCTCGTCTTCATGGGAGCCGCCCTCGCCACCAAGTACAAGAAACACATCGTCATCGACACCATGCTGATCGTGCTCCACGGAAGGGCCCGAGCG
>Ga0315298_1003581_pt1 | contig 24499 bp, 41 predicted proteins | sample WHS_1_MG_FD_203077 | JGI IMG/M metagenome (GOLD analysis project Ga0315298, IMG submission 203077) | Extremophilic microbial mat communities from Washburn Hot Springs, YNP, Wyoming, USA - WHS_1_MG | ecosystem: Environmental > Aquatic > Thermal springs > Hot (42-90C) | place: USA: Wyoming...
GGTGGCACACTCCTTGCTTCTAAGGTGGAATGGAATGAGGTGGGAGCCTAGAAGGGCGATGAACAACCAATCGATGAACACCTTAGAAGCAAGAATCTCTCGGCTTCAGCCGTGGAGAGTGTCAACTCATCAAAAAAAAAGAAGATAAACCTTATTAACATTAAAAACCAATCTTGAAACCATGGAAACTGAATCTTTTTTAAGAGTTATCCGTCGTGAAGCTTCAAGTGTCGGCGAAGTTATGCCTTTCCTGTCAGACGAGCGCAGCAGGCTTTTAACTATTCGCTTAGACGCTTTTGAAAAATGCCTTAAAAAGCTTAACAGGCTCATCAACCCTCCTGTTCAACCTTTAAAGCGAGGCTTAAACGAAGACGAGCTTGCCCAAATCCACAAAACCTACTACGCTTTAAAACGGAACACGCTTGTCATAGGCTTCGGCAAACTAGCTGAAAGCTTCATCCTAATCTGCGACGTGCTTTTAACCGCTCACCCAGTAGTTGAAGTTGAAACAGAACTAAGCAAAAACCTGCAGTCAGCATACAAAACCCTAGTAACCCTGACAGAAAAAGTAACAGACGCCCTCACAAACCTAGTCGACGTAGCACGCTACCCAGATGAAGTGCTGAAAGCAACAGGCACGCTTCAAGCGGAATGGAAAAACCTATACCTAACAACAAAACACATAATCATCACACCACTAAAAACAGCAATAACGGAAGAAGCCCGACGAGAACTAATTAGACAACTAACTCAAGGGCGTTTCGGCAGATAGTAACGTATGCTTTTGCCCTGCTTCTCAGCCTTAATCAACCCTCTATCCAACAATTTCTGAACAGCTTTGGAAACCGTGATTTGCGCTAACCCCAAATGCTTAGCAATCTGGAGGCTTGTACGCCCAGTATCCCAATCATAAGCCCCAACCGTTTGCAGAAACTCTAAAACAGCATCAACGCTTGTAACTGGACGCTTAACGCTTACAGCCCTAACAGTAGCCGAGCCAGTTAAGCCAATAATTTTTCCAAAACGATAAGCAACACGGCTGAAACCGTCGAGCATGGCAAGCCTATCGGCAACAGCAGCCTTCTCTTCCTCATCCCGAAAGGACAAATTTTTACACCAAAAAACAAAAATGAGTTCTGACCTAAAAGCTTTTATGGTTAAACTTTTAACTTTCCTATGCTAATTTCAAACTAGGTGTTCATTATGAAGGCCCTAAACTACAAAACATTAGCCATACTAAGCCTACTTGTCTTCATGTTTCTTTTAGGTTTCAGTTTAAGTGTTCAAGCCTATCGGATAAGCCAGCAAGAGCTGAACAATCCCGTCAGCCAGTATTTGCGTGAAAACTACGGTGTAAACAGCATTGAAGAGTATCAGGCCAAACTTGAGCAGGAAATATGGTTTAACTACAGTCGGCAAATGGAGGTTTTGGCAAGCGAACACCCAGAATTTAACCTTACACGGTGGCAGTTTCCACAGAGCTACTTGCAGGCTGGCACATCCACTTACCAACCGCCAAAAATAACACCTCAGCAACCATTCTACATAACGATGTTCTCTGTGCCTGTAACAGCATTGCAGATTTTCAGCTTGTCTGGGCTTGGCTTAATCGGTTTGGCTGCTGTTCCACCAATAAGAAAGAGTAAACGTTTGAAGCAAGCGTTAGTTCTAGGAATTGTTGTTCTCGCTATGTTCAGTATTGGCTATTTTGTCGGCTTAGCAGCAGCGCAAACTGGAGCCATAACTATTGAGCCTGGAAGCTTCACTGAAACTGCAAGCTACGTGATTTGGACAGACGGCACAACCATTTACGCTAAGAACGGACAGACTGGAGCAATAGATTACAGCGGGACAAATGCAGCGTCGGTGATTCAGTCGGCGATAAATGCTTTGACTGATGGTTTGATTTTCTTTAGAAATGCACAATATAATATAACATCACAGTTGACGATTGATGATGGGAAAAACATAGTTTTATGTGGAGAAAGCAGGGAGAAAACGGTTTTCAAAGATGACAGAGACACTGATTGGTCTAAAACAATTACAGGTGGAAGTGATTTAACGTCTAATGTTACAATCAGAAATATAAAGTTTGACAGAAGCGTTCCAAGTAGCACTTCAACACATAAATACTGCATCTATGATTGTAACTGGAATCGGCTTGTTGTTGAAAATTGCATTTTTATTGGCAACTTAATCGTTGCAGAAAACGAAGTTAACATGAATTTAATGGGTGCGGTAATATGCAATAAACTGAATGAGTTTATCGCAAAAGACAATTATGTTGAAAATTTCCAGTATGGACTCTTAACTGACTCAAGCACTGGTAGCAATCTTTACAAGTATGCACTAATTCAGAACAACATTGTTAAAAATTCCGCTACATGGGCTTTAGGAATTGGCAAAGCAAGTGCAAACGCTTCAATACATATATGCAATAATAAATTGATAGATTGTGCTTTCGCTGATGAAGGCATAGCAATAGATGCTGGAAGAACCGCAAGTGCTGTTTACATCAACGGTTTGATAAATGACAACTTAATTTTCAATTCAGAAACAAAAAGCATTAAAAACGGTATAGCCGTAATCGCTTTCAATGGGGTCGATGTCAAAAACAATAAGATTTGCAATTTCGGAACTACTAGCACTGGACACCCCATTTATGTTTTTTGCGGGTCAAGCGAATTAGCAGACATAAACGTGGTTGGTAACACGGTTTATTCATATAATAAGTGGGCGGCAGGAGTCACTTTTCTTGGCGTTGTGAAAGGAACGATAAAAGACAATGTTTTGACTTGCATGAGAGATTCAGATGCTTCTAACCCTGTTTATGCAATAATAATTGATTATACGGTTAACCTTACTTATTCTTCTGGCAAAATCCAAATAGAAGCCAACACAATTAAAATGCTTGGCACTGGATACTACCGCAGAGGAATACTAGTAGCGAAAACTACGGGGACTGGCGGAACAATCAATATTTTCATAGATAAGAATTACATTTACAACGCATATCGCCCTGTGTTCACTAATGTTTCTAATGTGCTCACAATAACTTTAGGCAAATTTAACCAGTGGGATAATGTGGGTGCTGGCATAAGCGATATTGGACCTGTTAAAACATTGCTTTTAGAGAACAGTGGAACCGCAACCATATCAGCCTCAACAAGCGTAGTTGTAACACATGGCTTAGCTGGAACGCCAACAGTTGTAATAGTTACACCAGAAAGCACGGGATATGGTGCGTTTGCAGTCACAGCAAGAAATAGCACAACATTCACAATAACAGTAACTACAAGTGGAACGTACACGTTTGATTGGTATGCCGAATACAAACCTTAGGAGTTAAAGATGAGGAAACGCAACAACTTCAGAAAATTTAGCTTCGCAATCGCATCCTTAACCATCCTAACCATTCTTCTATATGTTAAACCTTCAGCAGGCCAAACAACGTTTAATTGGAAGTGGAGCCCGCAAGTAGCGTTTCGCCTTCCAGCCTACAATACAGTCATAGCCTTCAACGACTACATTTACATGAACAGCTTCACATGGGAGAACTTCAACGCCACGTCAATAACCTTCAACGATATATGCTTTCAAGGCGAACCTGAAACCGCCCCACAATTCACTGTAAGCCTCAAAAACGCAAACATGACAGTACTCCACCTACTTCACAACAAACAGTTCATAGCCGAACTTAACGGCTTAACAGGCGCAGTGGCAGAATTAGCCATTTCAAACAGCCTCTACCAGTCCATGCCTGGAACAGTCGCAGTAGCAGGCCTACCATTGACAACGCCATGCACAACAAAAACTGACTTCGACAGTTACGGCGGAAACACATGGTACTACGACACAACAACAAACACAGTCCACGTTAAAGCAATACTTCACTCGCCAACAAGTGTATACATAGACTGGAACCCGCCGCCAGCTCCAGCTCCTGCACCAACACCGGCACCCCCCGCCCCAGCCCCTGCACCAACGCCGACACCCACGCCTACGCCGCAACCAACAATCCCAATATGGCTTATTCTCCTCATAATAGCATGCATAGCTGTCATAGGCTACGTAATCGTCAAAAGGGGTTAAGCAAAAAACAAAAATAACCCAGCGTTCCATTATCCTTTAAAGGAGAAACCGTCTTGGAGCCGCAGGCAATCGTTGCCCTAATCACAATTGGAATGATAGGAGTAATGCTTTTACTAACCAAACTTTTCACTAAAATTTGGCTCTATCTACTATTACTTTCTCCAAGCTGGGGAATCTCACTTTTCAACATTTTCACAGCCGCAACCAAAGGCGAATCAATCGAAACAATCCTCTTCAACCACGCTTCTGGGCTCCTATTTGCCTTATCCCCAATAGACCAATACCTCGTAAGCGACCCATCCCTACAATTATACGGGTTTGTGCTTCTGGGAATATGGGCCTACTTAATCCTCACAGCATCCATTCACCTTTTAGGAGGATGGGGCTTACCCGCTGCGCCGTTAATCTGGTGGCTTCTCGGCAAGGGAATGCCGAACACGATGGCTTTAATAGGCGGAACGCTGCCAAGCTGGCTTGGCTGGCTAACAGCCCTCAGTGGGCTACCCCTAATCCTGCTGATATGTATAATCCTCGGCTTGATAACCGTCTTCATTAAAAGGCGAAAACGATATGGCTGAACGTCAGCTTGACGCGGCTGAGCTTGTCCGTTACATGTTCACCCACAGCGCCGTAACAGTTCCCCACATCGCCAAAGTCTTCAAAGTTGACCCTAGAACCGCAAGCTACCACCTTGAAAAACTCGCTAGGCAAGGCTTAATAGTTAAGAAGGAGAAGAAATACGGTTCCAAATACCTGCTTAACCCTAAAGTAACTAAAATACCTGCGCGCTTCTACCTTCAAGCTGCACTCACGTTTTCACCCACAATTTTAGGTCTTTTACTCTTAATTAACCAAAACTATCTGGCATCGTCAATCTTTCTAGCAATGTCATCAATCATCGGTGTAGCATCATCATTTCTACAGCTAAAACACTACCAGAAACAAAGGCTTGAAGAAATCCTGACCGTGCTTAGACGAGCTAAACCTACAGACAACCAGACTTGAACAAAAATTCAATTGCAAACTCTTTTAAATACGAAAATCTAAATTCTAAACAGCAAAACAAAAAAGGAGGAAAATGGAAAATGTCTGAATGGTACGACAAGAAGCTTGTGGGTACTGGAGCCATCATAGCCGTTATAGTAGTTGGGCTTTTCTATGGACTTCCGCTGTTGCAGCAACAGATGGCTATCACTGTGCCGACGCCCGCACAGGCGGGCTACCTCTACACTAAAGACTTAACAGTGAACTTCAAAATTATGGATGACACGTCAGCCACGCCTATCACAAGCGACGTTAAACCGCTATTCTTCTCAGCTGGCACAAACCCCTTTGCCTACACGTTTTTAGGTTCTTCTCCCGTGGCAGCAGCCGCCTACGACAGCACTACGGGCTTTTGGACAACAATTCTCAGCATGGGAAGCTACGTGGCACTGGTTACAGACGAAGCTGGTAGCAAAACCATGTATCCCATAATGGTTTCAGTAAGCGTTCCAGGAACAAACAACACTGAAATGGAAGTCATGTTGAGCCCCTCAATGCTTCACATGGTTGAAAGGGCTACGCCAAGCATATCAAGCGCAATATACGCCTACAATACTGCGACAGGCGCCTATGACATAAGCGTAACGAACATTAACGTGACAGCCTACAGCAAATGGCAAGTTGACTACCGCTTCACACTTGCAGGCGTAGGCAAAGCCATCAAAGGCGGACGCATATACTTGACAAGCTACACAGGATTAGCAGTTGCAGGCGCAACTCTTGACGGAACACAAGTGCCCGTCTACACGGACACGGACAGCAGCGACGACGGACAAGTAGGCAACTACATAGTCTTCCCAGACTGGACAGCTGGAACACACTACCTAACCGTCTACATAGCTAAAACTGGAACTCCAGCCGCTGGAACATACACGCTTACACTGTTTGAATACTACACATGCCTACAGCCAGCCCTAAGATGGTGGACAGACCAAACAAGCGACATAAGCGTAGTACAAGCAAGCAGCTAGCCTCTAAAGGAGTGAAAACCTGATGTGGCCCATCACTTTAATAGTTGGGATACTGTTCGGCGCAGCTCTAGACGAGAAAAAAGCCAGCGTTGAAAAATGGCTGATAGCACTAATAGCCACAATCGTAATCGGTGTAGCCGTAGAATTCGTCCTGCCACCCTTAATACCTGCACTAGCCACCTTCGCCCTGTCTAGCGACACAATGATAATCACCCATGTTGAAATCGCAGTAGGCGCAATAGTCCTAGGCTTCCTAGTTAACCGCGTCAAAAAAGCCCTCATTGAATAGTCCAATACACCGCAAGCGTTAAAAAGTCCCCCCTTTTTTAGTTTTAAATCATCCCACCTTTCAGGAGAAAAAAAAAATCATGAGGAAATGGCTAATCGCAATACTGCTAACCGTTTTAATCATAGCCGTATCCATCATCCCACTCTACCCGTTTCAACTTGCCAGCACCTACGTAACAGCCTACGAAGGCGCGAAAGCAGCATACTACGGCATATACTACAACAATACACAATACACAAACACCCAAAAATACAACGCTTCCCTATGCAGATTCGACACCATCCTACAGTTCGACCCTGACCAACGAGACATATACATGTGCAACCTCATAGGAGAAACAACAAGCATCTTCATCCCTAAAGTTGACGTTGCCCCCCCATGGGTTCCATGGGAATGGTCCCACACAACCATAGACTGGAAAAACCCAGTTGACACATATGAATGGCAAATAACAGACTCAGCTGGAAACATCCATTACTACCGCATGGAAGAATGGAACACCGTATGGTACATATCAATCAGCGCCGAATGGGACTCTGGACCAGACTTCTGGCGCACCGATGACGAAGCGCAAAACCGATACTATCACGGCACAGAAGTATGGTTTGAATTTGACCTCCAGCCAGTATGGTATTTTGAAGGGGCTCAAAGCGCATACTTCGCCATAGCCAAAATTGAACTTTACAACGTGAAACTAAGCGGCAGAGACGCACAGGGCAATTATGTCCCGCCAAGAGAAGGCATAAGCTTCGCCCCAGCATCTCCCACTACCCCACTAACAATATATCTTTACCCATTTGGAAACGAGCCTGCCCCTGACACTAACCAGCTTATGCAATATCGTGGAGTAGCCTTAAACCCGCAATATTTCAGAGACAAAGTATACTCTTACATAGCACTCGAAGACTTCGGAACCCACGACTGGTATAACCCACCCTTCGCAATGGGTGCCCAAGGAGATGTAGTTACTTTAATGTTTAAAGTAACCCAGTTCGTTGTAGGCGAATGGGTTGTTAAAGACGTCCGTCAACTTCCAAACGAATACGGTAGAATGGCAAAAACTGGCACCACAGGCTGGGATATTGGAAAAGCATTAGCAGACATTGGAAAAGCATTAACAGAATGGCTTTCAAACCCCCTAAATCAACTATGGCTCTTCTTCATAATAATCGTAATAGTCATCATCATAATAACAGTTTTGAATCCTGGAGTGTGGGCAGCATTGTTAACGGCTTTACGTAGAAACGGTTAGAAGGAGGTGAAAAGAAGGAATGAAGAAAAGTGCGGCAGCACTTCTAATACTGCTTTTGGCAGCAACAGCCATAGGAGTATACCTAGCGACACAACACCTACCGCCAACCGCAGGTGGACAAGCAGAATCCTACCTCGGCGTAATGTTCACCGTCACCTTCACAGACGGAACCGTGCAAACCTTCGACCCTAACCCGCAGATGAGCATTGCACCGTTAGACATTCTGATAGGCGGAAAACAAGTTGCAAGCATAAACGTAAAGGTGAAAGTAAGGTTCTACCCAGAAAAAACAGTAAGCAACTGGCAAGTTTCTATAAGCCAGCGGATAGAAGTCTACAAGAAACCAGACGTGGTGCCTAAAACAAGCAGCACAGGAAACTTCGTGAATAGCGGAACAACATGGGCTAACAGCGAAGTGAAAGTTGTAAACCAGACTCCCATCGAAGGCTCCCTCCTTGAAAACGCCGTAGCCCAATACGGGACAGGCGACTGGTTCTTCAACGTCTACGTGACAGCCACGCTGTCAGCCACCTACACTGATGGGACAACCGCACAACTGCAAGGAAGCAACTACGCAGGCTTAGACTTCACCTACACAACATCAGGAGCCCAAGGGCTTTCAGTAATAACCTTAGAGACGCCTATGACCTAGATGGAGGTGAAAACATGGCTAAAGAAGTGAAAGAAATCGCGTCAGCAGGCCTAATTGCAGTCCTAGCTAACCCGCTGCTCCTGCTAGTCCTTCTAGTGATAGGCTTAATAGCGCTAGCAATAGGCGTAGGCATAATAATCTACTACGGGCTTGTGACAGCAATAATCCTCTTCGTCCTAACATTAGGCGGACTGCTGCTACTGCACTACTTCAAAGCCATAGACCTCCAGAAAATGCCTCTGCTAATAGTACTCCCCTTCATAATAGCGGGAATAGGCTACGTGGGCGAACGCCTAAAAATCTTCAGCATACAACCATTATGGACAGCAACACCGCAAACACCCCAACCATATCTAACATTAGAATCCACAAGCATTCAAATATTCCTAATAGCCGCCGCCTTAATCATAGTTTACCTAATAATGTCAAGGAGGAAATAAAAAAGCTAATGTCAGACGAATCGTACCTTTCAAGAAGCTTCCTCATAACGCTTGCAGTCGCCTTCACATTCCTAGTTATTTCTCTGGCAGTGGTGGCTAACAGCACCTACCAAACAGCAACAATGCAAGAGGCAAACCAAACTCTACAGCAAATTCAAACTGAAAGAGAAACCACGACCGCGGGAAAAATATTCTTAAACAATCTGCTCGTATCCTTTCCACTGATGATTCCAGCAGTAGGGCTATTCCCCTTCATTATAGCTTGGATAAACACTGGACAAACAATAGGCTTACTTTCACTTGCCACAGGCATACCGCCCACCCCCTATGTTCTCAACATAGTCACACTCGCATTCCCAGAAATCCTAGCCTACACCGTCCTAATGAGTGAAAACCTACTGCTATCCTATAAAATCCTAACTAAAACAGAAGCCACGGCGCGGCTGAAAACTCAAACCCTGAAAAGCATAATTATATACATGGCACTACTAATATTAGGTGCCATAACGGAGGCACTGATGATTGCTGGGTAAACCCTTCGACAAACCCTTCATATTCCTATACGCTTTAAGCTACGCCTTCCTAGTAATCTGCCTCGTCGCCGCCTACTACCTTGAGCCCGTCAGCCCCCAAGCATCCCGCCTCGAAATCTACGGCGCAATATACCTAGCCATGCTCACTCTAGCATGGGCATTCATGACAGGCATAAAACCAGCAGCAAACATAGCCCCCGCAACAGCAATAGGCTACTTCGCCCTAGTCATCATAGGCTTCACAGGTGCTTTCCTCGGTCAACGCACGATAGTCGGAGTTCCAACATTCCAAATTCTCGCACCAATAACAATGCTGACACTAATATTCAACGTTCCATCCGCAACAGCCGAAGAATGCTTCTTCCGCATAAGCCTCTTCCACATGCTTGAACCCGTAATAGGCACAAAATGGGCAGCCATCACGCAAGCCATACTATTCGGTCTCTTCCACTATTACGCTTATAACATGAGCCTAATAGGCATGGCAACCGCCATAATAGCTGGACTAGCCCTGGAAGCCATCTACCTCAAATTTGAATCCCAATTCGCCATAAGTTTAGCCCACATAGCATACAACTGGACATGCGTCCTAATCGGGGTGGTGTAAATGGTTAAGAAAACAGACATAATCGGACTCGTCCTCTCCATGCTGTTCATAAGCTTCTTCATGGCAGGCTTATCCCTAATCAACATAGTTTTCACCATTGCTCCATTCGCAATCTACGGAGTTGAAACAGGCCCAATAACCATAAACGTAGGCGCTGCCCTAATCATAATCAGCCTAATATGCCTGCTTCTGCTTGCAGCAAGGAGAAAACGATGAATGATGGAACTTAATCTGCGGACACGATGTCCGCAAACCAGCAAACAAGCGCCCAAACGCCTTTAGCCAAAGCCTTCAAAGCCCTGACAACCAAACCGAAAAACCTCTCCAACGGCTGAATGCCGCTTTTCCTCAACTCACGAACATACTCCAAAATCAACGCACTAGTAACTGAAGTCAACACGCCAGCCACAATCTGGTCGAACAGCGCCATACAGGTCAAGATAAACATAAAATCAAATTCAAAAATAAACCTTTCTCTCTCCGAGAAAGATTTATGGTTAAATTTTAAAACGGCGACTTTTTATATTGAAGTGGGCGATGGCTTTGTCTGAGGTGATTCGTGAAGTTTCAGAAACTTCTATGCGTTTAACCTTCGGCTTAATGAGTATGCTGTTCTGCTTCTGGGCTTGGATTCTAGTCAACGTTCCAACGTTATTCAACTTAGCCGTAATATACCTTTTTCTAATCTCAGGCGCCTCCATCATAGGAGGAGTCGCCTTCGCTTCGAACTTTGCATACCCCTTTGCAACTTTAGGCTTCCCCACCCTAAAAGAGCTTCCTAAAACAACATTCATCGGAGCCTTAATTGGAGCAGCATGGATTTACATAAGCGCAGTTCTAAGCGCACTCGTTCCGCCCATGCAAACGTCCATCTACCGTGAACTACCCTTCACCGTCGCCCTAATATTCGCCGTTGTAGCCTCCCTAACAGAGGAGATAATGGTAAGAGCAACAATCCTGCCAACCACCATCAGAATATTCAAAAGCAAAACAGCAGGCACACTGTTCACATCCATCTTCTTCTCAGCCCTACACTGGGCAGTATACCAAGCCCAGCCAGCAGCCCTAGTTTCCGCCTTCCTATTCTCCATGGCAGTGTCAATACTTGTCCTACATTACAGAACAGGATGGGTTGCAGGCGCCGCCCACACAACATACAACTTAATAATCCTCTACTTTACTCTCCAGCCATGAGCAAACAGCAAACCGCTATCAACGCGTCCCAGCAAAACATAACCATCTGAGCAGCATCTGACACTTCATCCTTCCACAAAACGTTCCACTGCACATACCCCAAATAAGACTGGCCAGCCGAAACGGTCCACACGACGCTGCATACAAGCCACAAACCCCAGAAATCAACTATCAAAGCTGCCAAAAGCAAGAAACCAGAAACTGCGAAAATAACCCTTTCCATCCATTTACTCTTCACATTCTTAACCGTGCGCTTAGGAGTAGCCGCCGCCACAAAATAGCTTATAACCGTAAAGAAAAGAAAAGCCTTAACAAACTCCAAACCGTCACACCTCCTTCCTCAGAATAACTCTTTCGTCAATGATGTACCACTCCACCATGTCGCCAACCTTAAGGTTTAAAGCTTCCATAATGGCAGGCGGGATAGATGTTTTATTTCCTCTATACACCTTCGTCTCAGCAACCTTAACCATGCAACCACCAAAAAACTACTATACAGAAACCCTTATATATCCCTTTCGCTACTAAACAGTAACGAGAGGGGAACAAAATGAAAATGGACAAAAAAGTGAAATGCTCAATTGCAGCCGCCACTATGGCCTTCTTGGTTTTCACTGCCTACGCAGCCGTAGTCTACGTCAGTAACATCATCCACATCGAGACACCAGTCAATCCTGCTCCCCTTGCACAGCCAATTCAGATAACCGTGTCTGGCTATCCAACAAGCATAACCATTGGCGAAACATACACTTTCACTACGAGGACAAGGAACATAGACCCTTACTATCCAGCTAACGGCTTAACCACAGTGTTAGCCTTACAGTTTAAAGATTCGGGCGGTTCTGTTGTCACCCTTAGCCCAAGCATGTTCTATATTCACTATAAAGACTCAAATTGGGAAGGCGACATTCACAACCTCTTTAGCTGGAACGGGACATACCTCGTCTGCACAGCCTTAGGCGGCGGTTCATGGAACGCACCAGTAGGCTACGACGTAACAGCTCAAATAACCTTCAGAATCAACTCCGACAGCGGTCTACCCGAAGGCACCCTCATCTTCGACTGCTACGTGATAGGGCAAACACCCTAAAGTAGTAGCGGTTGCCAACTCCATATCCCCTTTTCTTTTTTGAACCAAAAATTTTTTAAGGTGCTCGAGTTTATTCATATCGAGGAAAAGCTATGTTAGATGTGGAAATGCTTGTGTTTTTCGCTTTTATCGCTTACTTGGCTGTTTTAGCTGCCATCCTGTTCTTGTCAAGGAAATCCGCTTCTTCCCAAATATTCCTGTCCTCCCCTCAAATGTACTCTGACACTAAAGCCTCGCCTCCATCGCCTTCTCCATCGCCGCCTCCTAAGCCTAAAATTTACAAGCACACAATAACTGTGCCGCCAAACCTAATTAAGATTCAAGGCTTAATAAAACAGCTTGAAGAGCAAGGCATAAGCTACACTCTTACAAAACATGAGAAAGCCAACGCAACCATACAGTTCAAAACAGACAAAGTTCTCCAAAATATAGACGAACTCAAAAAGAAAGGAGTAATAGTGGACGCAAAAATAGAGGAAGCCCAAGAAAACGATATTTCCATGGAGGAAAAGCACAGTGTTTGAAATATACCTCTTACTGTATGCTTGTGCCGTAATAGCCGTAACCTACGCAACCCTCAAACATCACGGCTTACTCGCTAAACCTCCAGTAGAACAACTTGAAGAAAAAGCTGAACTAGCCGAACAAGCCATGAAAACCCTACATGGAAGAACATGTCCCCTCTGTGGCGGAAACACGTTTGTAGAAGCGGTTGATTTCGTTAAGTCCAACAGTGCTGTTCTCATATGCGAAAATTGCGCTCAAAAGACTTTGTGGAAGCTTGAAAGAAACTTCTGGACGATGATTGCACCCTACAAGTGGACACCTCGGCTTACAACAAAACTTCCAGTTAAAACAGAAGTTAAAACCGAAGAAGAGGTGAAACTCGTCTTTGCCTAACCGAAAAAGCGCCTTAATCGCAGTAATACTTATCATGCTTCTGCTTCTCAGCGCAGGCTTCGTCTTCTACCTTTACGCTGAACTTTCTACAGCATCCACAGGCTACATCCAATACTACCAGCAAAGCCAATACTTAAGCGCCACCCTTCAACAAGTTCAAGCCACCACGCCTAGAGCAACAATAGCCTTACAGTTTACACCTACACCCCCAGTCAAATACGTTAAACCAAACACAGTCACCTTCCTAACGGGCTTCCTCACAGTCACAAACCTCACAGAAATCTTCGCGCCATCCCTCCTCACCGCCAACTTCACCGTAACCCACACATCAACAAACCCAAACGCCACCATAGAATACAACTGGATACCATACCAGCAAGTATACCTGCTAAAAGGCATAGAAACCGTGGAAATCCCCGCAGGAATATTTCCCCTATCAATATACAACGTCCAACCTGGAGACACAATCACCCTATACATGACTGCAACAGTGCAAATCATATGGCAGCCAGTAGACACAATCTTAGCAGAACAGTCCATAACAGGCTACTTCACCATATACGTGGTGTGACCTAAAATGAGCAGCTCTGAAGTCATAAATTTCCTCGCTGAAAACCGCCTATTAATAGCTGCCCTTCTGGTAGGCGCATGGGCAATATGGGCAGCATACTACATCAGCAAAAAGAGGAAGATGATCAAACCAGCCTTCGCTACCATGCCAATACCAGCCACAGCATCGCCCGAACGCAGAGTAGCCCTAACCGAAACAGAACTTAAACGGCTCCAGAAAGAGAATGAAAGGCTCACCCTAGCCCTAGCAGACCACGAACGCAAAGAACTGAGAAAAGACATTGAACGCATAGCCGAAACAAAAATAAGAGCCATGCTTCCAGAAAAACTCTGGCTTCTAGACCCCGAAAACCAGCCTACAGGCAGACCCATATATTACGTGGGTTCTATCCCAGTAATAGACAAATCTGCTGAAATTGAAAGGCTAATAGACGCAAGCCCAACATTAAAACTCATCAATAAACTTTCCCAAGAAACCGCCCGCAAACTAGCCGACTACCTATACTTCAAAGGCGACACCCTATACTTCTACACGGCTCAACTGTTACCTGATGGTAATTGGGCTATTACAGCCCTGTCTAAACCGCCTAAAAAAACAGGAAAACACGTTAAAATCTCGTCAATGGCTAAACCCTACATGCTATTAACAGCGAAACAGCAAACATTAGACCAGCTCATAGCCAACAGATGGGAAGTAACCAACGCCAAAGCCGCCATAACCTTGGCGGCAACAATCCTCGGGCCCTTCCCAATAGACCTTTACGGACAATTCAAAACAGACACAGGATGGGAAAAATATGAGCAATAATGGAAACAGCGTGGATGTCGCTCAAAAGCTCAGGGAACTTGAAGAGCGAATTAAAACGTTGACAGACTACCTCCTGATTACAAGAGAACAGGTAATCCTGCGAAGCGAAAGCCTACCCTTCCTGCAATATCAGATTAAACGCCAAATATTAGACATGATGTCAATGGGCAAAATGCTCAACGAAGTGGAAGAAGAACTCGGCATGAGATGGAACAGTTTCCAAACAGCTAAAAGAGAAGAAAGCCGAATGGCTGAAACCCTAAGCTTCATGAATAAATACGTGGACACAGCCCTCAAAAACATGGAAACCTTAAGAAGCGAAAAACAAAAACTTGAAACAGCCGCCCAACTCCTGCAACAACAGCTACAGGCAAAAGACCAAGTTATAAGCGGCTACGAAAAACTCATGACTGAAATAACAAGTATACTGGAGCAGAGACATGCGCCGCCAGAAGTAGTTGAAGAACTAGCCAGAATCCTAAAAACAGGATCTCAAAGACCAACCATGAAAATGGAGGAGGAAACCCTCGATGAAGAAGAGCTTGGATAGCCAGCCCACAACAGATTTGGGAAAAGCCCTTCAACTCGCCTTACTCCTAGATCAGCTTCGCCAAAACCGCGTCCTAGCAGACTTGGAATTCTCCCGCAGAGTAATGAAAAACCTACGAGAAATACCGAAGCTTAACCCGCCGCCAACACCTCTAAAGCTAAGTGAAATAGCCCCAACAATACCAAAATACGAAATACCACAATACGAAGAAACAGAGGAAGCCCCTAAAGAGCCTAAGCTCCTATCTAGAATCAAAAAGCTTTTCAAAAGAAAAAGCGGACTGGTGATTCCTGCATGACAATGACAGAACCCAAACTGGAACTTGCAGAAAAACTTGGACAACGCCAAGCCCAACTCATAGAGCTATTGGCAACAACGCCAAAACCAGAAATCACCCTAGTTTATTTTCGTTCAACCTCCTGCGGTCATTGTAAAGCGGTTGAGAAAAGCTTTTACAGCTACGTGCAAGAGCATCCTGAAATAAACTTGATTAAAATAGACGCTGACCAAAGCGCTGAAGCCACCCACATGCTTGAAGCATTATTAAAGGGACAGCCGCCACAGGTTCCAACAGTCCTCGTAAACGACCAGTTCATAGTTAAAGGCGACGTTGACTTCTTACCCCGCCTCATCATAGCCATAAACCTAGCTAAACAAATAGGAGAAACCCGAGAGGAGAAAACAAAATGGCACTTCAGACTTTAACACGAAAACTTGTCAAAAAAGAAAAGGAAATCTTCGACAAATACGGGCTAGTCTACCTTCTAGAAGCAGTGACAGAAATGTGGGATCCATACAGCATAGCGTCAAACCCAGCTAAAACCTACTGGCTAGCAAAAAACGTGGTTATCCGCCTCTACCCAGACGTAAGAATGGAAATTGAAAAACTGGAAAAATCAGAATACATCAACAAGACACAAGCAGAAATCCTAATCCAAAACGGAACACCCTACATTCCAGTAGCCCTCACAAACCTCTACGACACCAAACTAGAAGCAGAACTAAACCGCAAACCAATAATAGAAATGCCTGACAGACTAGAAATAGAAGGAGCGATAATCCTCTACGGAGCAGACATCCTTGAAACCCTAATACTCGCAGTAATAGAAAAATACATGAAAAACAAGCCTACAGGAGCATCCGAAACAGACATAATAAACGCCCTAACCACGCCTCCGCCCACTGGAACAGGCTGGCTTAAACACACACCCAAACTCGCCACCAAAATAAAGCAGCAACTTGAACAACTCACATGGAAAGGAATATTAATCTATAACCCCCAAACAATGATGTATACGCTAGCCCGTAAAATCTCCACTTCAATAATCAGGACGGAATGAAGATGAGCCTATCCAGCCTCTACAAGCTAAAACAGGAAAAAAATGCTAAAAACGAAAATCAAACAGAACAAACAGAAAACGCTGAAACGTTAAAGGCTAAACTTGAAAAAATAGCCATTCCCACAGATATTACGAAAAAATGGGTATCTGACCCTTGCGGTTCACCCTGTTAGTAAGTGAGGCACAATGAAGGCAACTGATTTTCCACTAAAGCGCCTGATACTTCCACTAATTTTTCCCGCATTCTGTTTACCTGTTTTAGAGATTAGCGAAGCCTACACAAGCCAAATGTGTAGCCGATGCGGAAAAAGAGGACTCCGAGTCAGAGGACTCTTCACATGCCCACATTGTGGCTTAAACCTAAACGCAGACTACAACGGAGCAAGAAACATCCTTAAACGAGCACTCGGCAAGCTCCACGATGAGCCTCTATCAAGTGCAGGGGCATGTTTGACAATGCCTGAACTTCTCGCTGAGGCGAAAAGCCAATGAACGAAACAAGAGAAGAATCTCCCGGCTTCAGCCGTGGAGAGTGTCAACTACTCGCCATCTACCACGAAGACGGCACAATAAATCTGGTAAAAGGCAGAAACATAATCACACTACCACGCCAGCACCTAGAAAAACTGCTATCCGCAACTAGCCTTTCTAATGAGGTACCGAGGTTTTGAAAACCGTTTATTTTGAGCTAACCACCTTTTGCCCCGCGAACTGCCAACATTGCCATGTTCCAGTTCGTTTGCGCCACGATTTTCCTGTGCAACGGGACTTCTGCGACTTTGCCATTGACCTGATGGTTTTAAAGGAGAAGCTAGGCGTTGAAAACATTGTTTTAAGTGGTGGAGAACCAACATGTCACCCACAGTTTCTAGAAATTGTCAAATACGCAAGCAGAATGTTCAAGACAGCCGTCATCTCCAACGGGTTTAACCCTAAACTGCTAAAGGAAGCCTCATCCGTAGCCAAAATCTGGGTAAGCCTAGACTACTATGGACCGAAACAGGATAAATGGCGAAAAGTCAAAGGCTTATGGAAAAACTACATGGCAATAGCAGAAGTAGCAAACATCCGTACAACACTCCTAAAAGACAACTTAGACGATGCAACAAAACTAATCCAACAAGCAATTCAACACGAAAAAGAAATAACAATAGTCCCTGCAAAAACGGAAAACCCGAACCTTACCCCCTCACCCGAACAGCTACAGAAGCTCCTCATATACATCTTCGAAAACAGCTACGCCGACAAAGCCGTAATAGACTCCTCCCCAGTAAACTTTTACTTAAAAACTAGAACTCAGCAAGCCCTCAAAGAAGACGCCTTGTGCACGGCAGCACAACAAGTCATACGCGTAGACCCAGAAGGCAACATCCACCCATGCCCCTTCCTAAGCCTGAAAATATGCAACATCCTAGACGGAAACATACCTGAAAAACTAGCCCAAACAAGACAAGAAATAACAAACACTTACACTGGAAAATGCCAAACATGCAAGCATAAACGCTATTGCGGAGGCTGCAAGGCCAGTTTTAATACAGAATGCTTTCTTTTTCAACCGTAAAGCTTTTATGGAGAGTCCTCAAAATTATTTCAAGAGAGTGTCAACATGAGTCTAATATCCAAATTAAAAGGAAGTAAAGACCTCCTACTTGTCCAGCAAATTGAAACAGACTTCGGTCCTGGCTACAAAGGAGTAGTCCAAATAGGCAACGCCCAAAAAGTCTGTCACCTAATCCAAGACAAAGCCACAGGCGAATGGAAAACACTAGGCGACGAAAACGCCTGCGCCATGTTAGCTACAACCCTAGCCCAGCTTGGAACACCCTTAACAGGTAAAACCTCGGCTGAAAAACTGCAGCAAAGCTGAACAGTCTTGGCCTCCATCGACGCCTTAGACGCAGAACTCCTATACGCTATAGCTGAAGCAACACGGCAGAAACGCCAAACCTCCACATGGGAACTAGCTAAAAAATACGCTAAAACGCCTTCAGAACGCAACACGCTTGACGGAGTTTTCCGTTACCGCCTATACAAACTAGCCGAAAAAGGCCTCCTAGAAACAGTTGAAAGCAAGAAAAACAAGAGAAAAATAACCCTTTTCCAACTTCCCAAAGCAACAGTATGCTACAACGGAAGCTTCTTCATATTCACAAACCCAATAACAATACTAGCATGCCCCTACTACCCCGAAGAATGCCCATCCCTATGCAAACCAGTCGTCCTCGAGAAAAACCAGAAAATAATAGTTAAAGGATGCCCACTAATGCAAACCGCTCCAGAACACATAAAACAGCTAATCTACCAACACCTCAACTCCAAACTATAGTAAAACTTATAAGCATAGGCTTTCATAAAGTGCCTAGATGGCTATGTACACTTTAACATAACGGGCATGGTTAGAAACCATAACTTAGCTCAGAAAATATTAGATGCTTCTTGGAGTAAATTCCTTCAGATGTTGTCCTACAAAGCTGAAAATGCTGGTGGAACATTTCTGAAGGTAAATCCAAGAGGAACAAGTCGGGAGTATAAACACGGCAAACTTGACCGTGACTATAACGCTTCGCTCAACATTTTAGAGCGAGGTTTAGCGGGGTTGGGACGACCCTTCGAGCCTGTGGAGATAAAGCCTCTACTGGTAGCGATACCAGCAAGCCTTATCATTGAAGCAGGAAGCCCTCACCCTTCAGGGTGGGGTAGTTCACAGAACTACTCTCAAAATAGCTAAACCCTAACTTTTTTACGGTTAAACTTTTAATATATTCGTTACCTATCTCTTTTTTGGGAAATAGGCTTGGGTAAGTGGGAAGTACTTATTGAGTGCCCATTTAAGCCAGTTGGAAAAAGGTGGCTCATAGCTGCGCCTTCCGTTGGAACACACGAAACAGTTAAAGTTTTCTCAATGGTTATTGACGCTAAAAGCGCTGAAGAAGCTGAAAAAAGACTTGTTGGAAAAACAATTGAATGTCCATACCCAATAAAAGGAAAAGTCCACAAGTTCACCGTTCAGCCTGAAAGCATAAAGGCTGTAAGACCTTGGCCGCCCCCGCTCCCATCAAAAGAGGAACGCAAAACAAAACTTAAAGAAAAACTTCCGCCAACCGCCAAAGAAGCCCCAACCGAACTGATAGTAGCTAAACGTTTTCCAGACAACATAATAGCCATATCAATCCGTAAAGGACCAGAACAACTAAACATCCTATACGCCAAACCAGAAGTTGAAACCTTTGACAAACTAATGAAACCAGCTAAAGCAGCAGGACAGGACACGCTTGAAAACGCGATATTAGCCTACATGCTCGCCACAACAGGCGGAACAGCCACAACCGTAACGGGCTTCCTAACAGCTTCAGGCTTCAAAACCGACAGGACAAGCGTAGGCGAAGCCATGTCCAGACTGACGCGAAAAGGCATCCTCTACAAATACCGCCGAGAAATCCAGTTCACAAGAAAACCGCTGCCGCCATTCGGCGTAGGCGTCCGCAGATGGACATCTGAAATCCTCGGTGAATCAGTCTATGGAATATCAGAAGTCACCCGCACACGCATCCTTGAACGCCTCAAAATCGAACCCTACCTTGCATGGTGGACAACTGAAATGCTGAAACCTCCACCTCCAACCCTCGCAGCCATTAAAAAACCAGTAGAATACGAATGGATAAAAACCGTAAAACCCATCCCGAAACTGCGAGCAGAAGAAGACTTCAAATATTACGGCCCATACATGCCAGACGAAACAGCTAAACTTCCCCTAGCCCTAGCCTACTTCCTAACCCGCCAAGGCTACGCAGAATGGCTGAACCCAGAAAAAGAAACAGTAAAGCGGGCTGAAGAAATCTTCAAGTTCATGTCAATAGAAAAAATTAAACGGCAGGCTACACTAACAGAATTCTAGAGGCAAAAAACATGAGCTACGAGGAAGCTGAAAGACTACGGCAAAAAGCCCTTAAAAAGGCAAAGGAACTTCTTGAAAAAATAGATAAATTAGAGAAGGAGTTAAAGAAAAGTGCCTAACGGATTCTTCCCCGAAGAAGAGGAAAAAGAAAAGCGGCGTAGGCTTCCAACCAAACAGGAAATCCTTGAAAAAGCCATAGAACTATACTACAAAGACAACCCTGTAGCCAGAGAATACGGTCTCACACCTGAACGGCTTGAACTCATAGCCGAAGAAGGAGGCTACCTAAAAAGAGCACAAGCAGAACTGATGCGTGGCCTTACAAGTGAATACGCAGAACAGCTTATCCAATACTTGTCCTCACTTCGGCGGGAAGTTGAAAAAACAGTTGAAGAGCTTGAACACTTAGGCGAAAAACCTGAATGGCCACCACCACCACCTCCTGAAGAACTCATCCAAAAGGAAACTCAACTTCTAAACAAAACCTCAGCCCTAGAAGCTAAACTTGAGAAAACAGCACGAGAAAAAACCATGCTGGAAGAAAAAATTAAAATGCTTGAACAAGAACTGGAGAACATGAAAATGCCTAAAGAAGCGCCAAAACCCGAAATACCAAAAACAGAATTAATCGAAGAAGCCAGAAAACAGTGGGCAACCTACAGAAACGCCATTATAGCAAACGACACAGCCCTAGCAGAATCAACCCTTAAAAAACTAAAAGAAATCCGCCTCAAGCTTTAAAATAAACGTTCTCCTCAATCCACTTTAGAAGGTCATTAATCGCCCTCTCTATAGCCTCATCCCTCGGCGCATCCTTATACTTGCTTTCTAAACGGTAAATCACTTCTTCAGCCCTAACCCTCAACTCAGTAGCAGGCTTAATCCCTAAACCGTAAAGTGTACTCTCAAACAAAACCCTCAAACGCCTCATCCCCTCACCACCTAAACCATAAACCTCCCTAACCCTAGCTATCTCCCGTTTAACTTCTCTAGTAGCGGGTGATGGAGTTGGTGCTGGTCTCGTAATCTCCCGTCTGGCCTCTCTAGCCTCCTCTCTAGCCCAAGCTGCGGGAGCAGGAACAACAGGCGTAGCTCTCTCCAAAACAAGCCTAACTCTGCCGAAAGGAGAAGTTTGTGGAACAACCTTAATTATAGCAGTCTCTTCTGTCTCAGCGTGCTTCATAGCTCGTTTACCCCTAATAATTGCTGAACCATAATGCTCAAGTCCATAACCGATGGCAAGCGCTGCGTAACGCACAGCCTCACTCAACGAAAAAACCCACACTTTCTCATGAATCTGCCCCTCTTTAGGAAGAACATTAAATAAATATGCACGTGCTTGTGCAGAGGGAAATACAATATGGTAATCATCCATAACGCTTTCAATGCGGACATCATCTAAAACCCAAACTTCCTTCCACTCATTACTAAACTCAACCCTAAACTTCTCATCGTACTTGCTCCAATAAACACGGTACTGCCAACCATCCAACGTGTAACCCCTAACCAAACTCAACAGACACACCAAAAAACAATAATATATAATCATAAAAAAGACTTTCCCAAAACATTTAATGGTTAAGCTTAAATTTACTATTCACTCTTTCATAATTACGGTGAAATATATGCCTAAAGGAATGCTTCAGGCCTACGCAATTAAGAAACCAGCCTTCGTATTTGGCATAGACGATTTAATGGCAGTTAAAGACAACCCAAACATGCGTTTGACAGCCTCGCCTTTCGTCCACAACTATGAAGACACAGTTTTCCTTGGACACGCAGTCCCATGGAAAGGTGCCAAAGGCATCGATGCCGTGAAGGCAGTCAACCCAGAGGTAGGAGCTGGACTTGAAAGAGCCATTAGCATCAGCCAAGCATGCGCAAAAGTAAAAGGCGTTGTTCGGGTGGGCGACCGCTACCTGCCAAAGAAGGTCGTATGCCAAATAGAGAAGAAGACCAAGAGAGAATAGCTAAGCGTCTCTCTTTAGTGGCTTCCACTGTGGTGAACAGCGATGGCTGAAGATAAGCTTGAGCCTCAACTATCAGAACTACTGGAAACCATAACTGCCCGCCTAAAAGACGCCACCAGAGACTTGGAAGCAGCCATCCACTGCATCGAAGCCTACAGGGCAGACCCTAAAGGCGCACAAGTCTGCATCCTCGAATACTTCAGAACAGGCGCCACTCCCCTTTAAACCCCCTTTTATTAGCCAAATTTGAAAGGTTGAAAAAATGAACAAGGCAGTAACCATAACAATAATCTTGGTTGTAGCGTTAATAGCAGCTTACATAGTCAACGCTTACCTGCCCATAGCCCAAGCTCAATCCCCCGTCATGCCAGTATTAACAATAACCTACGACGACGGCACATCACAAGTATTGTATCCTCCCAACTTTAAACCGTCAGGCCTAACCTACACCATATTGGACCCGTCAACCAACAAGAAAGTAGTCAACATAAAATGCGAGTTCTACGCGACAGTAAGCTACACTGGACAACCCACAGGCTGGAGTTGCAACGGAACCTTCTACTGGTACATTTTAGACTTCAACAAAAACATCCTACACCAAACCAGCCAACCCCTCTCAGCATCAGGCTTCTCAGCACCGCCAAACAACCAGCCATACATAGTTACTAGCGCAGTAGCCTCAGCCGACACTATAGAAAGCCTCTACTCAGGATGGGTTAACGGCAACACCTACTACCTCCGCTACCGCATAACAGGCTTCACCTACACCCTCAACTTTGCCAACGGCCCGCAAACCAAATCCGCCACAGTAGCCGACCTAGACTGGCAGTTCAAATATCAAGCTTCAGGGCAGTTCACCAGCCTAGCAGTATCATGGAACTTCGCTCCAACATACGAGTGATGTAAAATGAAGAAAACAACCATAATCGCCATTGCATTCGCCGTAATAATAGTGCTGGCAGCAGTAGCCTACAACAGAAGTTGGCTTGCACCATCTAACGCCGCATCACCTGAACTTATCCCAGCCCTAATCATCACATACGCCGACGGCTCAACAAACGTTTTCTACCCAACCAAACTTCAGCCTATCCCAATGATGCTCTACGACCCAAACGCGGGCAAAGCTGTCAAACAAGTCCGACTGGAACTATACGCGACAGTAAGCTACACTGGTCAAGCTCTAAGCTGGAGCTGCACTGGCCAAGCCACATGGAAAATCCAGACAAGCAGCGGCTCAGACCTCTACTCAACTACAATGTCCCTTTCAGGCTCAGGCTCTTCGGCACCGCCAAACAACCAAGCCTTCGTAGTCACTAGCGCAACATCCGACGCATCAGCCATAGAAAGCCTTTACACGGGCTGGACAAGCGGAACCAGCTACCGACTATACGTAGCGGTAACCAGCTTCACCTTCACCATCAACTTCATCGACGCAACACAAAGCAAATCCCCCTCATCCCTCCCGTCAGCCACATGGGGCTTCACATACTACACAGCAGGACAAATCAACAGCATCAGCGTCTCATGGAACTGGACTCCAATATACTAGGTGAATCCCATGGAAAAATCAGTCGCTGCAACCGTTATCCTACTCTTTCTGCTAATACTTGTTATCCCAAACTTTTTAGAAAAAACTGAAGCTAGAGCCACCATAACCGCCACTTTAACGCCAGTCTACGCTGAAGCCACAGAACCACACCACACTATCTACGACCCGACAAACTGGAACATAGTCACAGCCGTCCGCTTATCCCTATACGCGACAGTAAGCTACACTGGACAAGCCCTAAGCTGGAGCTGCACTGGCCAAGCCACATGGCAAATTCGAGACCTCAACGGCAACATCCTCTACTCAACTACAATGCCCCTTTCAGGCTCAGGCTCTTCGGCACCGCCCAACGGACAGGCTTTCGTAGCTTTAAGCGGAACCGTTGACGCCAGCACAATTGAAAGCCTCGGAACCCTCTACTTTTTCCCATCAAACTATTACTACCTTTACGTCAAACTTGACAGCTTCTCCTTCACCATAAACTTCATAGACGGAGCCAAAACCAAATCACCCTCAACCATGCCCTCAGCCTCATGGCTATTCTACTGTTCAACCTACTACTAAAACGAAAAGCGTGAACTACCCCTCGCCTATCGCAGAGGGCTTTCCGACGAAAAGCTTAAATTTTTAACTCTGTCGGCGGGAAGTCCCCAGCGTTTAGGCTGGGGATGAAAGCCGAAAATCTTATAAGGTGTTAGGGTATAGTGATTTTTGTGTAACCTAATGAAGTATAAGTTGGACAAATCTTCCCAC
>Ga0315298_1003582_pt1 | contig 24495 bp, 22 predicted proteins | sample WHS_1_MG_FD_203077 | JGI IMG/M metagenome (GOLD analysis project Ga0315298, IMG submission 203077) | Extremophilic microbial mat communities from Washburn Hot Springs, YNP, Wyoming, USA - WHS_1_MG | ecosystem: Environmental > Aquatic > Thermal springs > Hot (42-90C) | place: USA: Wyoming...
TTCAAGATGGAAAGGTCAAGATTATTTTGATGAAGTTTTCTGGTCAAAAAATTCAATCCCTTGCCAAAATGCAACTTCTACAAAAAACTTCGAACTTCTCTTAAATGAATTAAACTTCCAAAGAGACGAAACAAACAAAGATTACAAAAATTTCTCTTTCTCTTTTGGTGGAATTAATTTCATTGGTTTAGATTTTGTTTCAAGAAAACCCTTTATGAAATTTGGAAAAGGCGTCGGCGCTGACGCAGTATTGAATGAGATAAATAAGGGATGGTTAGAGAAAAAATTAGAAGAATTTAAAGGAGGACCTGTAATTTTACTCTCGCACCATCCAATGATGGATAAACTTCCCTTAGGTCCTGCATATGCTTTTTCTCCATTTGAACTTTTAAAAATTGAGAATCTTTTAGAGAATAATTTAGCACCTTTTGATTTTAGTGGTCATATTCATAGTTTCGAAGAATGGCATGGAAAATTCGCACCTGCAAATGCAAATATAAAATATGATCCGGTAGCTTCTACAAATGTTTTAACCACTGAAGCCTTAATGGTAGGTTCAAACGGAAGAGGAATAGAAAAAGAAACAGGAGAAAACGGAGTTGTTGATGGTAAAAAAGGAATTGTAAGGATTGTCAAAATTTTCGATAAAGAGAAAATTGAACCGAACAATTGGGAAACGACAGAAACTGGAGATGAATTCGTTGGTTTGAACCCAAATTTCGATTATTATCCAGTAACTGCTGCAGGGGGTGGAAATCCAATCGGTTATCGATTTATCGCGAAATACTTTTCAGAGAGAAAAATTGCAGAATTCAAATGGGATTTTGGTCCTCCAATTGGGCAAAAAACAGGCAAAGAAGTTTTCGTCCCAATTGAAACAATCCAACAAGGAATAAGCTCAGGAGTTTATGAAAAAAATGGGAATGAAGTGAAAATTCCAGTAAAATTGAGCTTAGTCGATGAAAAAACAGGCAAAGACGAATACATTCCAAGAAAAGAAAGAGTTTATTTCGCTCCTGCTTATTTGATTATTGGACCTTCTGTTAATCAGTTCACTTCTTTAAGAAACGAGCAGAAATTAACAGTTATCCCAGAAAATAGAAACGGAATCGAAGTTTTAATCGATGTTAATCACTCCCCCTCAACGCCTGTAGGGGTAATTACTGTTAATTTTGGTGAGGCCCAAAATAATCTCAACCTTCAAGAATTAATCGCTGATTCAGATATCCAAAAAGGCAAATCAATTCTTTATATGAAAAATTGGCCTTCGGAGGTGGAAAGATGTAAAATTTTATTTGTACCAAGATAATGAAAAGAAATATTCCTAATCTTAAATTATTCTTCTCACTGGTAATTGGGTTCATGGGGATTTTTTTACTAACTTTGAATTTCCTTACAATCGCATTAGGGAAACATTACACTTATACACATTGGGACTATACAATATGGAAAAAAATTGTGAAGGCGTATTTCGAAACAACCGAAAAACTTCCCTTTTTATTAGAATTTCTTATTGGACTTAGCGTAGAAGGTGCATTTCTATTTTTCTTCTTCTTTTCTCCTGTGGGGATTTTCTTAAGTATTAAGTCTCTCCATTCTCCTCAACGAAAACTTGCTATTTTTGCCATTGTCCTTAATTCAATTAATTTGATTTTTGCCTTATTCATTGCTTGGCTTTTGTTTGGTTTAGCTAGGGGAATGTAATTGAAGGAGAGTCGACATTTCACGAATTCATGAAGTCTGGAAGTGTCAAAACAAAAAATTCAAAAATTCCAGTTTTGCCACGCTTAGCGTGGCTAAAAAGACGCTCAGCGTCTTTGCGCAAATGCGGAATGGAATTTTGGGAAATAATTTTTTAAACTAATTAAAAAAGATGAAACTAATTAAAGAGGAAAGATTTGATTTGAAATTAAAAGAAAGGGAGTTTAATTGGAATTTTGAAGTTGAAAAAGAGGGAATTTATGGGATTGAAATTTTGGCATCTTGTAAATCTTGGTGGCAGAATTTTTTGAAAAGCTTTTTTAAGGATGATGAGTTATTTGTAAAAATTGATGGAATTTCTTTTTCTAAAAAATCAGTGGCTTGGATTGGAAGTAATTTGAAAGGATTAAAGAAAACTAACTTTTTTGTAATTCGCCTTTCATCAGGAACTCACAATTTAAATTTCTTAGCGAATCAATCTCCTTTTCTTGAACTAATTAGAATTTATCAAATCGAAGAATCAGAAATTTCTTTTTTACCAAAAGATAATTTTCCAATTCAAGATGGAAACAGAAGGCAGTGGCTAACAATCGTTTTGGTTAATTTACCAATCAAGGCACTAAAAATCGAGGCCTCGGCAGAGGAGGGAAAGAAATTTTTTGCCTTCAAAAAAGACGACTCGGATTTGAAATTGATTATCGATGGCGAAATTCAAAAGAACGAAGAGCCAAAATCTCACAAAAACTGGTATTGGTGTGGGAGAGTTTTGAAAGGAAAAGAGAAAGTTTTTGAAAGAGAATTAAATTTAAAACCTGAAATTCATTACATGGAATTTTGGGCAGATAGATCGCCAAAAATAAAAGAGATAAAAATTGAAATTTCAAAAGAAATTTTTTTGCCAATTTTTTCACTTTCAGATATTCAAAAGTATACCTTTCAGGGGATAAAAGGAAATGAGGATTATAATAGGTTCGATTCAGAAATTTTAGAAGCAGTTAATTTTTGGAATAAATTTTTCTTTTCTCAAAAATATCCTCCTCCAAAGCCTTTGGATCCAAATTTAGTCAAAGCAATGATTTATGTGGAAAGCAGAATGGGATATTTTGAAAACGGTTTTCCAGATGTGATGCAAGTTTGGGATGAGAGAAATCCTGCGGTTCACAGCATTAAGGGGGAACCTGGATTTCCCGCCAATGAATTTATTTCCGATGAGAAAATTGGTCATATGAGTTATAGCTATCCAAAAGAGTGGCTTCCGCCAAAAGTTGAAACTCCAAGAGAAAGCATTTTTTGGGGAGTAAGGTGGCTATATCATAAAGCTCAAAAAGTTTATGGTGAAGGAGAAAATTATGACCAGCCACCTTTTAAGAGAGAATGGAAATCATGGGAAGAGGCACTGATCGACTACAACGGTTCAGAAATGAAATACGAATATCAAAAAAATGTTTTAAAAATTTATTACGAAGGTCTCGACCCTAATGGAAATATTCTCTTTAGAAAGAATTCGCAAGGAAAAATTAAAATTTTTCTTTTTTTCATTTTAGGAATCATTTTTTCATTCATTCTTGGTATTTTTTCTGCTCTTTTATTTTGGAAGTTTCTTTCTCCAAATAAAGTTGGTTGTCGTTTTCAAATCGTTAAAGAGATAGAATTTGATAGAAAAACTCAAATTGCTGTTTTAGAAGATATATTTTCAAATAAAGTTGGCTTAGCAGAAATTAAAAAAATAAAAATTCCCCTTTTTAAAAATCCAAAAATTAAAATAAAAAAATTTCTTCCTAGTGGAGATTTCGATTCTCTAAATGCCGAACATTTTGATCGATATGGAATGGGCGATTTTAACAAAGATGGGAAGAAAGAAATTGCTTTTTGGTTTCGAAAAAGCGGAAGCAGTTTAGTGGCGCCTTTTTATTTATACCAGGAAGGGGGTGAAAATTTTAAATTGCTCTTGGTTCTTTTGGACCCAGTGAGCGAAACTGAATTTAAAGACTTTAATAATGATGGGATTTTTGAAATCGAACACGCATTTTCATTAGATGGAACTAACGCCGCTGGCAGAAATTTAACAAAATGGAAAGAAGTTTGGGTTTGGGAGGGCAAAGAGTATAAAAAAGGAAACAACCTTTATCCTGAAATTTATTCTGATTTGGTTAATTTTTATGATGAGAAGTTAAAAAATTATCGAGATGAGCAGGCGAAAACTTTTTATAAGCCCACTTTGGAGTGTCTTTTAGAAAAAGCAAAACAAAATCAAAAGAAAATTTTCGCTGACGGAAGAGAATGTTTCAAAAAAGAATGAAGCAAAAATTAACAATTTAAAATTTCAAATTCGAAAATTTCAGCATTTCATGAATTTATGAATTCTGGAAGCCTTAAAGATAAGGTTTCAAGAATTCCACTTTTGCGCAAAAGTGGAATGGTTTTGATTGGTTTGGTTTTTGCAACTTTTGTTTTTGCGCAAATTCCTTATGAGGAAGGAAGTGTTTATGTTTGTCCTTTGGCAAAGAGTATGAAGGAAATAAACCCGAGGTGCAAATGCAGAATTGATTTGATTTTGGCAGAAACTGTAACGAGCACATGCGAAACTACAACTTATGAGATGACCTTAACGATTACCGAATATGAAGGAAAAGAATATTTTGCAATTTTGGGATTTGAAAATGGGGGAGCGGGAGTGAATTTTGGACCCGAGGTAAAAATTTTGGCTCCTTCTGAAGGTTATGTTGGTCAAGAAATTTTGTTCGATGGTTCGCAATCTTTTGATCAAAACGGCGACCCTTTGGATTTTCGTTGGAATTTTGGCGACGGAAATTCTGGAAATGGCGAAAAAGTTTCTCACGTTTACCAAAATCCTGGTGAATATTTAATCACTCTCACAGTCGATGACGGAATGGCTTCTTCTTCTGCTACCTCTACCATAAAAATTTTATCTTCATCGAGCGTTGGCGGTTTTGTTTCTTTTGGGGCGGAAAAGAGAATTTCAAAAGAGAAAAAAAGAGAAGAAAAAAAGATAGAGGAGATTCCCCAAAAGGAAATAAAAAAAGAGGAAGAAAAACCAGAAAAAATAACAAAAATTTTGAAAATTGAAAGACCAGAGAAAAAAGAAACCAAAGAAGAAACTCCTCAAGCTAAAAAAATTACCGAAACCAAAATTCAACCAAAACCTCAAGATTTCACCCCTTTTCTTTTGGCAAGCTTAAAAGAAACAATAACTAGGCCAAGAATAGTCATTCCAACTCTCTTTTCGATTTCTGTTTTGGTTTTTATTTTGTTAAGAGAAATTCGGCTACGAAAAAGAAAATAATGCATTTTGTTCATCCTCAGATCACAATTAACAGAGAAAATTTGAAAAAAGTTTTAAAAGGTTTTTTTGGAAAACCAGATTTTGAGTTTTTGGGAAAAAAGTTATCCGTTTATTTTCCAGAAAAGAACTTTATTTTCACCGATATGGGAAGGTCGGCATTCAGAATCATCGTCGAGAAATTGAATCTAAAAAACTCCCAAATTTTGCTTCCGGCGTTCATTTGCGACATTTTCTACTTTGTTTTAAAAGAATACAATCTCGAACCAATTTTCTTAGACATCGATTTGAAAACTTTTCATCTCAAAATCGAAGAAATTTCTCAAAAAATCACTCCAAAAACAAAAGCCATTTTAATTTGCCACACTTTCGGCCTGCCGTTAGATATTGAAAAACTTTATTTTGCCCTCCAAAATTCAAAAGTTTTAATCATCGAAGATTGCGCCCACTCTTTCGGCGCAAAATACCGAGAAGTTCCGACCGGAAATTTTGGCACCCTTTCTTTCTTTTCTCTTTACAAACAATTCCCGATTGCCAGAGGCGGTCTTTTAGTTTTTCCAAAAAGTTGGAAAATCGATTTACCAAAAACAAATTTCAATTTCAGGGATTTCATTTCTTTTTTAAATTCTTTTTCTCCGTTTGCCTTTTTATTCAAAAAATTCGGAAAAGAAATCGCTCCCAAAATGATCAGGAAAGAAAAGTCGAAAGAGCCACTTGGGATTAATAAAGTTTCTTTGAGTCTCTTTTCTCAATTTTTAGAAGATTTTGAAAAAAATTTGGAAAAAAGAATTGAGCTGGCGAAATTTTATCAAAAAGAATTAAAATCGCTCGGTTTTGAAGTTCAAGAGGGAGAGGGAAATGTTTTCTGTTATCTTTCGGCTTTAATTCCAAAAGAGTTTTCAGAAAAAAGAGACCAATTTGTGGTTTTGATGAGAAAGTATAATGTTTTTTGTACTCGAATTTGGAAAGACCCGATAATTTTAAACAAAAACGTCCAAGAAGATTACAAGCTCAATTTAACCGATTTCCCAAACACAATCGAGGCAGCAAAAAGAATTGTTAATTTTCCTCTCCAAAATTATTTTGAGGAACGAGAGATCAAAAAAATAATTTCCGCCACCAAAGAAGTTTTGGTAAAAATCAAAAATTAAAGTTTTTTGAAAAAGTAAAGAACGAGGGAAGAAGAGAAAATTTGAGAAATCAAGATTGCTAAAACTCCGCCCCAAATGCCAAAAAACGGAATTAAAATGAAAAATAAAGCGATTTTTAAAAGTTGAGGAGCAAAGTTTAAAATATAAAGTTCCCTTTTTTTCGCCTCAGCTAAAAAGGCAGCAGACAAAAAAGAAAAAGGTGTAAAAATCAAAATTAACGATAACACTTGAGAGTAGATAATTGATTCTTGATAAGTCGGGAAGAAAATTTTGAAAAAAACCGGACAAAGGAGAATGTAAACAACGGTAAAAGGGATTGAAAACCAAAAAATTTTTAAAAACTTATCAAAAATGCTTTTTTTAATTCGCTCCTCTCTCAAATTTTTTTCTGCCATTTTTGGCAGTGCTAGCGAATAAAAAGGAATTAACTCATTCAATCTTTCAATAACTCTTAAAGCATAAGCATAAACAGCGACAGCTAAAGGATTAGCGAATTGCCACAAAATCACGTTATCGATTTGGGCGGCAATTGTGCTCGGTAAATACGTTATCGTTAAATGTTTTCCGAAAGAGATTGTTTCTCTATCCTCCTCGGTTTTTTTGTCAATTTTGTTTTTTGTTTTGAGATAAAAAATAAAAGTAGCCAGACAAAAACTAAAAAAATATCCAAAAACCACCCAAACCAATTTGGGTTTAAGAAGGATTATCAAAAACAATAGAACAGTGGCTATAAGATTATGAAAAATAAAGTATTTATTTTGGGTTTTAAAATCCTTCTTTCCCTGCCAAAAAGCGGCGTATAAACTGAAAATTGCGGTCAAGGGGAAAAAGATTCCGGCAATTAAAAAGGAAACGCATAGGTCAAATTTTTTTTTAAAAAAGTACCAGAGCGAAATGGCTAAAAAAATTAAAAAACCAAAAAAACCGAATTTTAGCTTTTCTTTTTCACAAAGGAAAAAAGTTCTTTCTTTTCCTTTGGCTATTGCTCGAATTAAAGCTGCATCGATTCCCGGTAAGGTTAAAATTCCAACCATTGCCACCATTGAAATTATGTATTGGTAAGCACCGTAAACTTCTTTTGAAGCAAACCGAGCGAAAGCTACTAAAATCAAAAAAGAAACCAAAGCACCGCAAATTTTCCCAAGGATCAACCAAAAACTCCCTTTTGCCACGTAGACCATATCTGTTTTGGTGTATTTTGAAGTCCAATTTAAAAAACGATATCCCCTCTCTTTTAGATTCATTAAGTTTATTGTATCATAAAACTATGAATTTGGAGAAAAAGATTAAAGAAAAGAAAGCAAAAGTGGCGGTTGTGGGTTTGGGTTATGTTGGTTTGCCAACTGCCGTTCATATTGCCAAAGCAGGCTTTGAAGTTTTTGGAATCGATATTAAAAAAGAAAAAGTTAAAAAAGTACAATCTGGCAATTCGTATATTGGAGATGTTTTATCAAAGGAATTAAAAGATGTTGTTCAATCTGGAAAACTAAAAGCCTTTAACAATTATCTTCCTTTAAAAAATTCTGATGTCGTTTTAATTTGCGTTCCGACGCCCTTAGACAAAGTAAAAAATCCGGATTTAACTTATGTTAAAGAAACGGTCAAAGAAATTGCCAAACATTTACACAAAGAGCAATTAATAATTTTAGAAAGTACTTGCCCACCAGAAACGACAAGAAAACTAATTTTGCCAGAATTAGAAAAAACAGGTTTGAGAGTGGGGAAAGATTTCTATCTAGCTCATTGTCCAGAAAGGATTGATCCTGGAAATAAAAAATGGAATTCAAGAAATATTTCCAGAGTTGTTGGAGGGATAACAAAAAAATGTACAAACTTAGCAAAAGTGTTTTATCAAACTTTTCTTGGGGTAGAAATTATCGAGGTATCTTCGCCAGAAGTTGCCGAAATGACAAAACTTTTAGAGAATGCCTTTAGGTTGGTTAATATTTCTTTCATAAACGAAATGGCGCTTTTGGCAGGAAGAATGGGAATTGATATTTGGGAAGTCATCGAAGCAGCAAAGACAAAACCTTTTGGTTTTATGCCTTTTTATCCTTCTCCCAAATGTGGTGGCCATTGCATTCCGATCGTTCCTTTTTTCTTATCTTCGAAAGCAAAAGAATACCACTTCTGGACGAGATTTATCGAATTGGCAGGGGAAATTAACGAACAAATGCCCCATTTTGTGATGACAAAGGTCATTTGGGTGTTGAATTTGAAAAGAAAACCGGTGCGTGGTTCAAAAGTATTAGTTTGGGGAGTTGCCTACAAAAAAGATGTTGGCGACACACGAGAATCCGCTGCTTCTGATGTTATCGCTGATTTAATCCGAAAAGGAGCAAAAGTAGATTATTTCGACCCTTACGTTAAAGAATTTGAAATAACCATAGAATCTTGAAAAAACCTGTTAAATTAAAATCGATTGAGTATTCGCTCCAAAAAATTAAAAAATATGATTTAGTTTTGATTTTAACCGACCATTCTGGGTTCGATTATGAAAAATTGGCAAAAAATTCAAAATTAGTCATCGATACTAGAAATGCCATCAAATCAAGAAAACACAAAAACGTTTTTTATCTTTAATTGCGTTTGATCGGTTAAATTCTGTTCAAAGCTTGACTTTTTTATAAAAATTATTAAAGTTTAAATAGCATGGATTTATCAAATTACAAAGCAGTCATTTTAGCTGGGGGGAAAGGAACACGTCTTTATCCGATTACTTACGAAATTCCTAAACCTTTGCTTCCGGTAAAAAGAAAGCCGATCATAAATTATTTAGTCGACCTCTTTTTAAGTTATGGAATAAAGAATATCGCTGTTTTAATAAGCAAAAATTTCAGAGAAGAATTTGAGTGGTGGAAAAGGAGATACTATCCAAAACGAAAGATTTTATTTTTAGAAGAAAAAAAACCGCTTGGTACTTTGGGCGGGCTTTTTTATTTAAAGAGATGGATTGGAAATTCCCCTTTCTTCTTAACCAACGGAGACGAATTGAAAAAGATCGATTTAAAAAAAATGGCTGAATTCCATTCTCGTCATCCTGTTTTAGCCACGATTGCTTTAGTGAGGGTGCCCGACCCGCAAAATTATGGTGTGGTCTTATGTAAAGATGGTTTGGTTGAAAAATTTATCGAAAAACCGAAAACCCCTCCTTCAGATTACATAAGTTCTGGTCTTTATCTTTTTTCTCCGGAAATCTTTAAATTCCATCCCGGTCCCCAATTTTCGATGGTCGAAAACGACCTTTTCCCTAAACTGGCAGAAGAAAGAAAGTTGGCCGGTTTTAAATTCAACGGAAAATGGTTAGATTGCGGAACGTGGCAAAGATACGAAGAGGCGCTGAAAATTTGGCGAGCATAAAAAAAAAGAAGGCAAAAAACCTTCTTTTAACCGCCAAGGTGTTGAGTCAAATAGGGCAGGGCACGGAAAGTAGCAATGATAGCCCCCGGTTCTTCGATTTCTGTCTGTGCCATTTTTAACCAGTCTTTCAAAGAATGAAGTTTCACCTCAACAATCTCTGATTTATCTATTTCTTCTTTTACCTTCTCGCATCCTAACCCTAAAAATGTATAAAACTTTGTCCAAGAACTTCGAGAAGCCATCCAAAACGGTGGTTCAAGAGGAATGATTTCTTTTGCTCGGTATCCCGTTTCCTCCAAGAGTTCTCTTTTAACAATTTCTGCAGGGGGTTCTTCCTCAAAATCGGCGGTACCGCTCGGTAAATTGCAGAGAATCTTATTAGCCCCTTGTTTAAATTCGAGAATAGTAACCACCATTCCTTCTGGCGTTAGCGGAAGAATTGTTGCGCCGTCTCTTTGACCAAACAGAATAAATTCTTCGTCTTTTCCATTGATTTGGTTTTTAAAGAGCACTTGTTTAACTTTTTTTCCAAATCGATTAATTAAAGTTTTTTCTTTTACTTTCTGCCATTCGGACAATTTTATCACCTCCGTTTAAATTTTAACAAAAAAATAAAAAAAATCAACGGCTTGCTTTTATTTCAAAAAAAGCTTATAATTTTTTATTATGGCAAAAGAAAAAATTCTAGTTACTGGGGCGGGTGGTTTTATCGGCCATCATTTAGTCAGGTTTCTAAAGAAAAAAGGATATTGGGTGAGGGGAGTGGATATTAAATATCCGGAATTTTCTCCTCCCGACGAAGCCGATGAATTTTTGCTTTTAGATTTAAGAGATTTTAGAAACGCGATGGAGGCAGTAGAGGGAATAGATAAAGTTTACAATTTGGCTGCCAACATGGGAGGGATAGGATACATCACTTCGGTAAAAGCTGAGATAATGAGAGATAACGTCTTGATAAACGTTAATATGGCTGAGGCATCGAGGTTGGCTGGAGTAAAAAGGATTTTCTTTTCTTCATCCGCCTGTGTCTATCCTACCTTCAGACAAAAAGATTCTAAGGTCATACCTTTGAAAGAAAGCGATGCCTATCCGGCTGACCCAGACAATGAATACGGTTGGGAAAAATTATTTTCAGAAAGGGTTTATCAGGCATATCACGAAAATTTTGGGTTGGATATCAGAATTGCCAGATACCACAACATTTTTGGTCCTGAAGGAACCTTTGAAGGGGGAAAAGAAAAGGCACCGGCTGCTTTGTGTCGAAAAGTTGCTTTAGCCAAAGATGGCGATGAAATTGAAATCTGGGGAGATGGCAAGCAAACAAGGAGTTTTTGTTATATTGACGACTGCCTGGAAGGAACTTATCGGCTTATGGAATCTGACTGGAAAGAACCATTAAACATCGGTTCAGATAGATTAGTAACCATCGACGAATTGGCCGATATGATCATAAAAATTTCTGGAAAGAAAATTAAAAAAAGATACAACCTTTCAGCCCCGCAGGGAGTTCGAGGAAGAAATTCAGACAATACCCTTTGCAAAAAAGTCCTTGGCTGGGAACCAAAAATTTCTTTAGAAGAAGGATTAAAAAGAACGTACGAATGGATTGAAAAGATAGTACAAGCGAGAAATCTGGAATAAAATTTTTTTCTCAAACATTTATGGAATTCAAGTTAATCTTTTTTAATTTTTTTCGGAAAGTCTGTCAATTTTTTTCAGGAAAAGGATTAAGAAAAATTCCTGGTGTAACTCAAATTTACACTTTTTTATTTAAATTTCTCTGGCCAAATAAAGGAATCGTTGAGGTCCAAGGGAGTAAAATGTGTTTTAACAACGAGGGGTTACCGAAAACCTATATTTCTTCTTTTCAAGATTGCATTACTCTTCAAAACGTTGAACCACTCACTACTGAGATATTTAAAAAAACAGTCAAAAAGGGAAATGTTGTTGTGGATATCGGAGCCAATGTCGGATATTATACGCTTTTGGCAGCAAGGCTTGTTGGTGAAAATGGTTGTGTTTATGCTTTCGAGCCAGAACCAACAAATTATCACATGTTAGTAAAAAATGTAAAAATAAATAGTTATAACAATGTTTTTCCTGTTCAAAAAGCAGTTTCCGATTTTAATGGCAAAGTTAAATTAAATCTCTCAAGTCAGAATAGTGGAACTCATAATATTCGTCGACGTGTAAACAAAAACGAGTTTAAAGAGTTCATCGAAGTTGATTCAGTGACTTTGGACGAATTTTTTAAAGACAAAAATCAAAAAATTGATGTTATTAAAATGGATGTGGAAGGGGCTGAACCTTTAATCTTTAAAGGAATGAAAAATATAATTAATACAAATGAAAACTTAAAGATGTTTATTGAATTTAACTTTCCAGCGATTGAAGAAATGGGATGCAACCCAAGAGAATTTTTTGATGAAATTTTAAAACTTTTTGAAATTTTAGCTATCGATGACCGAACTTCTCATTTAAAGACCAGAGAAATTAAAACTTTCGATGAACTTTTAGACTTTTGTGAAGAAAACAAGGTCATAAATCTCTTTTTAAAAAAATCGTGAATCAAAGAGGACAAAAAGGACCTTTGGTTTCAATAATAACCGTAACTTTAAACCGAGGAAAATTTTTAGAAAAAGCAATCCGAAGTGTCATGGAACAAGATTATGATAATCTCGAACACATCATTGTAGATGGCGGTTCTTTTGACAATACAGTTGAAATTTTAAAAAAATACGAAGGCAAATATAATTTGCGCTGGATTTCTGAAAAAGATAAAAACCAGACAGAGGCTTGGAATAAAGGTTTAAAAATGGCAAGGGGAGAAATCATAGGTTACTGTCATTCCGACGATTATTATCTACCAGGCGCCATCAAAAAAATTGTTGAAGCTTTCTTAGAAAATCCCGATGTCGATTTAGTTTTCGGTAAAACTCAGGAATTTAATTTTCAAACCAAACGATATGAAACAATTTTCCAAACTACACAGGAGGCTATATCATCAATTACCGTCGAAGATCTTTTGTATGGTAAAAAGACATTTTTTCAGCAATCTTTATTTTATAGAAGGAGAATTATCGATAAAGTAGGTCCTTTAAATCCAGATATCGAATTTGTAATGGATGTTGATTGGTGGGTGAGGATGCTTCAAAAAGGTGCAAAAGCTTTATATTTAGATACTCTTTTAGCTATAGTTGGTCACCATCCTGAAAGAGGATGTGTTAAAGAGGCAGCAAGAGCTACAAAAGCGGGCATAGATCTCATCAGGGCTTATGGTTATCCTGTTCCTTTTCGAATGAAAATTTCCTATCTTAGATGGAAATATCCTCAAATTCCAAATTTTTTTAAAAAGTACCTTCCTTCTTTGTTCTCAACAATTAGCAGGATTTTAAAAAAGGCATGAAAATTCTTTATGTAACAAATAAATACGATTATGGGAAGCCGGAGTTGGGTTTCTCTTACGAGCATTACAATTTGTACGATACTTTAGTGAAGATGGACGGAGGAAAACATGAAGTGATCTATTTTCCGACCGATGAAATTATGATGAAAGAAGGAGAAAGGGGATTGAATGAGGGATTGTTGGAGAGAGTGGAAAAAGAGAAACCGGATTTAGTTTTTTTTGTTTATGGCGGGACGATGATTAGGAAAGAAACGATCAAAGAAATCGGGAAAAAAACGATAACTCTTAATTGGTTTTACGATGACCATTGGCGTTTTGATAATTATTCAAAGTATTGGGGACCTCTTTATCATTGGGTGGCGACCACTGACCCTTTAGCGCCAGAAAAATACCGAAAAATTGGTTACAAAAACGCAGTTTTTTTGCCCCAGGGTTGCAATCCAAATATTTATAAACCATTAAATTTACCAAAAATTTATGATGTAAGTTTTGTCGGCAGGCCTCATGGGGTCAGAAAAAAAATGATAGAAAGATTAAAAAGAGCTGGTATTGAGGTCGAATGTTTTGGCGAAGGTTGGCCTTCTGGTCATATTTCCCAAGAAGAAATGATAAAAGTTTTTTCCCAAACTAAAATCAACCTCAATTTTAGCGAGGCCTCGGGCACTTTTTTAAAACAACTCGGACTTTTATTTTTTCATCGGAAGGATGATAGAAGTTTGCATTTAAATTCGCCTCGACAATTTTTAGACCGTTTGAAAACTTTTTTGCCAGAAATGAAAAGTAAACAAATCAAAGGAAGAGTTTTTGAAATTCCTGCTTGTAAAGGATTTTTACTAACAGGCTACGCTCCAAAATTGGAAGAGCTTTATGAAATTGGAAAAGAAATCGAATGTTTCCATAATTTCGAAGAATTAGTTGAAAAAATAAAATATTATTTAGTCAATGAAAAAGAAAGAGAAGCCATTGCTACGGCTGGTTACGAACGTACTGTAAGGGATCACACTTATGAACAAAGATTTAAAAAAATGTTTAAAATCATGGGATTGGTCTAAAATGAATTTTACCTTCTTTTCTCACAAAATTTATGTTTTAAAAAGAGATTTAAAAGAAAAAGGGGTTGGATTTACCTTCAAAAGAATAATCCTTTTTTTGTTCAGACCTTTTTATTATTTGGTTAAAAGAAACAGAACCTTGATAGAATTTTTTTATGGAACTTTGCCAGAATTAAGGCAAAAATTACCGGTTTTCAAAATTGATTCTGGATTTTTAAAATTTCCGAAAAGCGATTTGGTTGAAAGAGTTCGTTATTTTTGGTACGCAAACATTCCCGGCGATTTTGATTTGGACGGTGAAAAAATTAGCCGAAGAGATATTTTCGTTTACGGCGGTCCAAATCCCAAATTTACTTGTCCGATTTGTCAAAAATCTGAGTGGCTATCGAGAATAAGACAAAAAAATTTATTTCAACCTCATAATTGCCCTCAGGCAAAAGAATGTGAAATTTTGTGTTCGAGACAAGGAGACGAGTTATGGACAAACTTCCATCAAAATTTTGATTTTTCCATTGGTTGTGATCCCAATTTACCTGCTCCAAAATGTTTAATCATTTCTCCTCAAGACAAAACCAGCATTGGTGGCGGTTTTTATCAACGTTTTAAGAGTCCTCGGTGCGAACAATGGATGCGAGTTTTCCGTCGAAAATTAGCTTTTGTCTGTCAAGTAGATATTGTCCAAAATCCCGTTCAAATAGATTTTTCAAATTACGATTTTGTTTTTGTTCCTAATATTGGCTCAAATTGGAAATTTTCTCGTCCTCCTTTGCCAGTCATTATGTACGGTCACGATTTTTGGCCCTTGGAAGATAAAAGTTATCAATGGATGATCGATTGGTTAAAACCAGAAATTTTATTAACCCCATACCCAACCCAGTGGAAAGAGTATTTTAAATTGCCTTCTAAAACTACCGTTGTTTTTTATCCCTTTTTCGATTCTCTATTTTTTGCACGGCCAAATTTGGATGATAAAAAATTAGATTTATTGGTCATTGGCGCTTTATCTTCTCCGGTTTATGGACCGAGAATTTCTTTGAACGAAAAAATTTCTCAGGTTAGTAAAAATTATAAAATTGAATTTTCCCATCGTCTTGGTGTTTTAAGCGCTGAGTGGGAAGGGCCAGTTTATTATTTAGACCCAATTACTAAATCTCCAGTTTACTATTTAAACAAATGGTCAGAGTATTTGGGTTCAGCAAGGTATGTCATTTTTGGCAGAATGAAATTCCCGATTTTGGTCAGCAAATATTACGAAGTTTTGGGTTCTGGAGCAATTCCAATTTTTCCAGAAGTGCCGGATTTAAAACTTTTAGGAGTCAAACCATTTGAGCATTATATTCCACTTTCTGAGATCGAAGATAACCCTGAGCGATTGACCTATTTTTTAGATCGGTATGATGATTTCAAACATATTGCTCAAAATGCGGTAAATTGGTATAAAAAAGTATCGGACAAAATGATTTTCGATGATTTTGAAGAACTAATCAGAGAAATCACAAAATATAAATACCAGAAAAGGCTAATTTAAAATATTAAAATGAATCCGGCGGAATACTTCAAAAATAAAAATATTTTGGTAACGGGTGGAACTGGTAGTTTTGGCCATTATATTACTTCAGAACTAATAAAATTTAGACCTAAAAAGATTGTAATTTTTAGCAACGACGAGGATCAACAGTACCATATGCGAGAAGAATTTAAAGAACATGGTGATGTTTTAGAATTCATGTTTGGGGATGTTAGGGAATATTCGAGAGTTTTTGAAGCAACGAAAAACATTGATATTGTTTATCATGCTGCTGCTTTAAAGCATGTACCAATGGGCGAATCTCATCCTTTTGAAGTGGTAAAAACAAACGTGATTGGTGCTGAAAATGTTAGGCAAGCGGCAATCGAAAATAATGTTGAAGTAGTAGTGACGATTAGTACCGATAAAGCTGTAAAGCCGGTAAACGTCATGGGCATGACAAAAGCCATTCAAGAAAGAATAATGTTAAATCCAGCCAACGGAAAATACAAAACCAGATTCGTTTGTGTTAGGTACGGAAACGTTATTGGAAGTAGGGGGAGCGTCATTCCTTATTTTAAAGAAAGAATTGAAAAAGGAGAATTCCTTCCGGTGACTTCATTTAAAATGACAAGGTTTTTAATAAGGTTAAAGGAGGCAATAGAACTGGTTTTTAAAGCAACTATTGAAGGCGAAAGTGGGCAATTATTCGTTAAAAAAATGCCATCTTGTTACATCGTTGATTTAGCAAAGGCAATGGCAAAGGCAATAACTAAAAGGGAAGATTATCCAATAAAAGAAGTGGGAATTAGACCAGGAGAAAAAATTCACGAAGTTTTAGTTTCTGAAGAAGAAATGCGAAGGGCAGTTGAGACAGAGAATTATTATATAATTTATCCTTATGGGAGATTAAAAACACCACAATTAATTAGAAATTTAAAAGAATATTCATCCGACAATACACAAATTCTGACTGTAAAGGAAATTATTTCTTTATTAAAAAAAGAAAACTGGGTATAAATTCATGAAAACTTTGATTACCGGGGCTTCTGGTAGATTGGGTAAAGAACTAATAAAAATTTTTCCTGATGCTTTAACTCCAACCATTCAGGAAATGGATATAACCAATCCAGAAAGCATTTTGAGTTACATTTCAAAACAAAAACCAGATGTCGTAATTCATTTGGCAGCTTTAACCGATATTAGAAAGTGCGAAGAAGATAAGGAACTTGCCTGGAAAACTAACGTTTTAGGAACAAGGGATTTAATAAAAACCTGTTTGCGTTTTAATAAAAATTGTTATTTCATTTATATGTCTACAGCCTGTGTTTTCCATGGCGACAAAGGGCCTTATTCTGAGGATGATATACCTTATCCAAAAAATTTTTATAGCTTAACCAAATTTCTTGGAGAAATAATGGTTCAATGTTATGGCGAGGGAGGTAAATGGCTTATTATTAGAACAAATTTTGTGCCAAGAGAAAAATGGCCTTATCCCAAAGCCTTCGTTGATAGGTGGGGAACTTATCTTTTTGCTGATGATTTAGCTAAGGCGATCAAGAAAGTAATAGATCAAAAATTAACAGGGGTAGTTCATATTTGTGGGAAAGAAAAATTGAGTATGTATGAATTAGCTAAGATAACTACCCCTGATATCCAGCCCATGACTCTGGCTGAGTATTCCGGTCCACCGTTAACCCAAGATATGAGTTTGATCAGTAAAAGAATTCCCGCATTTAAGTTAAGGCGGAAAATTTAATAATGTGTTAGTTTTAAAATCAATTTACAGAAAAATTTTTCCGGGTGTTACTGAATATCTAAAAAATGAACTTCAGGGATGTGAAAGCGTTTTGGATTTAGGCTGTGGTTATAATTCTCCAATTCAATATTGTAAGGTTCCCTTTTCAGTCGGAGTGGAACTATTTGAACCTTATCTAAAAGAAAGTAAAAAAAAGGGAATTCACAATAAATATATTAAAGCAGATATTAGAAAAATTGAATTTAAACCAAAATCTTTTGATGCGGTTATTGCAGTTGAGGTTTTAGAACACTTAACAAAAGAAGAAGGACATAAATTAATTGCAAATATGGAGAGATGGGCACGAAAAAAAATTATAATTTCTACCCCAAACGGTTACCTTTATCAAACTGAAGTCGATGGTAACCTTTTACAAGAGCATAAATCTGGCTGGTCTGTTGAGGAATTAAAAAATTTGGGATTTAAAGTCAGAGGATTGAACGGTTTTAAACCATTAAGGGGATATGCAGCCACAATCAAATATAAGCCAAAATTTTTATGGCGAATAATTTCAGATTTAACTCAAAAAATAACTTATTATTATCCAAAATTGGCTTTTCAACTGTTTGCCGTTAAGGAAATTAAAAACAATTAAAATATGCCCAAGGTTTCGATTATAATTCCAACCCTAAATAGAGCGCATCTTTTGCGCTTTGCTTTAAAAAGTGCCTTAGAGCAAGATTATCAAAATTTGGAGATAGTGGTTTGTGATGATTTTTCCGATGATAATACCAGCGAGGTAGTAGAGTCGTTCGATGATAAAAGGATAATTTACATTCGGACGGATGAGCGTCTAAATATGCCAGATACTTTCGAATTTGCCCTTAGTAAAGCCAACGGTGAATATATAACTTTTCTTACTGATACTTGCTATCTTTTGCCAAAGTGTATAAGCAAAGCAATGGAAGAATTAAAAAAATTTAATTCACACCTAGTAATGTGGAAAAATTGCATTTATATCGGGAAAGATTGGTTTGAGATCCAAAGAAAAAATACATTGTATTTGTCAAAATTCACTAATAAATCCGATTTTTTAAATAGCAAAGAATATTTGAAAAGATTTTATAATAATATTCGAGAGCCAATAATTCCAAAATCTATAAATTCTCTGTGTCATCGGTCAATTATCGAAAAAGCAATAACAAAACAAGGGCGATTTTTTTTATATCCCATTCCTGATCACACTTCTGCTGCTACTTTGCTTGCCAATACAGAGAATTTTGTTTTCATTGATCAACCTCTTTTTGTAGCCGGGCTCACTTCTTTCAATATCGGTGCCAGTCAAAGTTTTAATTTAGGAAAGAGTGCTCAGGATTTCTTAAAAGGTTTTGAAGGAAAGAAAATGGAAGAAATTGCTTTCTTGGGGATATACACCACCGCTTCTCTCATTATCAAAGGTTTAGAAAATGTGAGAAGGTTTTATCCCGATTGCCCGGAAATAAATATGAAAAATGCATTGTTGGAAATCGTTGATAGTCTTTCAAAACTTAAAGTATACGGTGCTCAAGGGATAGAAAATTATTGGAAAATTTTTGATGATTATGTCGAGAGATATCATAAAAATTTAAAAACTGAAATTTTTCTAAAAAAAATTAAATCATTTTTGAAGTGGAAAGACGTGAAAATAATCCGTTCAAACCGTTTTTTCCATAATTTTGAATCGATAATTCGTGGTATGAAAATCCTAAGAGGAGAGAAATACGGCTTCAATAACATTGAGGAGGCAGCAAAGGTCGTCGACGCCTTCAACAAACAAAAATAAAAATTTTATTTCTTATGGATTTACTAAAATTAAATTACAAAGAAATAACCTCAAAGATCGTTCTTTTTTTAAAAGAAGAGTTTAAAAAGAGAAAGAAAACTAAGGCAATTTTGGGAATTTCTGGGGGGTTGGATTCGAGCGTCGTTGCTTTTTTGTGCAAAAAAGCCAAATTGGATTTGTTTGCTTTGATTTTGCCTTATCGAAAACAAAATATAGATGATTCGCTCAAAATCGCTCGTTTTTTAAATTTGCCAAAAAATCGGATTATAATTTATGACATCGGGCCAGTGGTTGATTCGCAAGTTAAAGATTTTTCTAAATGGATAAAAATTGATAAAATCGATAAAGGAAACATCATGGCCCGCCAAAGGATGATCGTCCAGTATGCTTTTGCTAGAAGGTTGAATGGTTTGGTTATCGGAACCGAAGATTTGAGTGAATATTATCTTGGTTATTTTACTCTTCATGGTGATCAGGCCTGCGACATTTCTCCGATTTCCGGTCTTTTTAAAACTCAGGTAAAAGAACTGGCAAGATATTTGAAAATGCCAAACTGGCTTTTGGAGAAAAAACCAAGCCCTGGCCTTTGGGAGGGACAAACCGCTGAAAATGAATTAGGCTTTTCTTATGAAGAAGCAGACCCGATTCTTTACCTTCATTGTCTTAAAAAATATTCAAAAGAGAGAATAATTAAAAAAGGTTTTAATCAAAAATTGGTAAATAAGGTTTTAGAAAGGGTGAGGGCAACAGATTATAAAAGGGAGAGCCCTCCAAAAATTTTATTCTATAAATAAAAAATGAAAGTTTCAGTTATTGGTTTGGGAAAACTTGGTTCGCCAATGGTGGCGGCTTTTGCTTCCAGAGGTTTTGAAGTTATTGGGGTTGATGTTAATTCTGAGTTTGTTCGTTTGATCAACGAAGGGAAGCCGCCGGTTTTTGAAACAGATTTAGACGAGTATTTAAAGAAAAATAAAGAAAGAATTTCAGCCACCAAAGATTATCGGGAAGCAGTTTTGAACTCAGAAATTACTTTTATTATCGTTCCTACGCCGAGCGAAAAAGACGGAAACTTTTCCACCCAATACGTCGTCCAGGCAGGAAAAGAGATCGGAAAGGCGCTAAAGGAAAAACCAAACTTTCATTTAGTGGTTTTGACCAGCACTGTCACTCCTGGTTCCACTGAGGGCGACCTTTTACCGGTTTTGGAAGAATATTCTGGTAAAAAGTGCGGAATTGGTTTTGGTTTGTGCTATAATCCAGAATTTATTGCTTTGGGTTCTGTCATTAACGGTCTTTTAAACCCTGATTTTGTTTTAATCGGAGAGTCAGACAAAAGAAGCGGCGATATTTTAGAGTCATTTTATAAAGATTTTTGCTTGAACAATCCACCGATCAAAAGAATGAGTATAATCAATGCCGAAATTACAAAGATTGCCCTCAACACTTATGTGACGACAAAAATTTCTTATTCAAACATGTTGGCTGAGTTGTGCGAAAAAATTCCCGGTGGAAATATCGATGTGGTAACCGATGCTTTAGGTTGCGACAGAAGGATCGGTCATAAATATTTGAAAGGAGCTTTGGGATACGGCGGCCCTTGCTTTCCGAGAGATAATCGAGCCCTCATTTTTACGGCAAAAAGGTTTGGAGTGGAACTTCCGATAGCCGAAGCGACAGATAAAATTAATCAACATCAAGTGGAAAGATTGGTAGAAAAAGTTTTGTCTTTGCTGCCAGAAAATGGGAAAGTTTGTATTTTAGGTCTTTCTTACAAACCAGAGACAAACGTAATCGAGGAATCGCAGAGCGTTGAAATAGCAAAAGAAATTTCAGAAAAGGGGATTTCAGTGATCGCCTTTGACCCTCAGGCGATGGAAAATGCAAAAAAAGTTTTAAATAAAGTTTCTTTTGCCAATTCTTTAAAAGAAGCAGTCGAGCAAGCCGATCTTATTTTAATTACTGTTCCCTGGAAAGAGTTTAAAGAAATACAACCTCACTGGCTAAAAGATGGGGCAATTCTATTCGATTGTTGGAGAATACTCGATCCTAAAAAATATAAAGGAAAATATTTTGCTATCGGCATTAGTAGTTAAAAATTGACAAATAAATGAATTTTGAAATTTCTCCAGAGATTTATCCTCCAGAAAAAGAGAAAGCAAACAAAGAAACAATCTGGGAACACTATTTTGCCAGGAAAATTGCCTTTTTAATTTTGCTGTTTTTTTTAAAATTAAAAATTTCCGCCAATCAAGTTTCAATTTTATCGATCATCACTGGAATCGTTGGCGCTATCTTAATTGCCGTCGGAAATTTTTGGCAAATTCTTTTGGGTGCAATTTTACTTCAAATTTGGTTGATCCTTGACAAAACCGATGGGTTCATCGCTCGTTATAGAAAAAGCATTTCTTCATTTGGAAAATTTTTGGAAGAACTAAACGGCGCGGTGATTGCCGCCTTATTTTTTTCATCGATCGGATTTGCCGCCTCAAAATTTCCTGGTTTCCCCATTTCTCTTCAAAAAATTCCCTCTATTTATTTTGTAATCTTTGGAATATCGACCTCATTTTTTGTCATTTTTAGACAATTAATTTTCAATTATTTCGATGCGATATTTTCGAAAGAAGAAAAAACTAAAAGCCAAACTTTATTTGGAGAAGGTTTTATTTCTATTTTTTATAAAACAATCCTTAAATTTTCAGGAATTTATAGTTTAGCCCAACCCATTTTGATTTTAGCCATAATTTTTAATTTTTTGGGTTTATATATTCTTTTTTATTTTTTTCTCCAATTTTTGATAATGCTATCTAATATAATCTTTCTCTCTCTCAAAGCTAGCAAATTATGAATGGATTTTTACCAAAATTGTTAGAGCTTTTGGAAAAAGAAAAAATTCCCTACCTTGTCTTGAGAAATTATGAAAACCTTCCCGAAAAACCCTTAGAAGGAAGCGATGTTGACATTTTAATAAATAAAGAAGATGAAAAAAGATATTCAGAAATACTTAAAAATGCTGTTTTGGAATCTGGCAGCCTCATCCTTTTTAGATTCCGTCAATCAAACTGCCTTTCTTTTTTTGTTTATCAAAAAAAGCCATTTCCTTTAGGTACCTGGGTCGATGCCTTTTGGGAAATATCGACTAAGGGATTTAAATTTGCTAATGAGAATTATTTATTAAAAAAAAGGATTAGACACAAGAAAAATTTTTTTATTCCACCTCCTGGAGGAGAAGCAGCGACATTATTTTTAAAAGACATTTTAACTCAAGGGTTTATTAAAGAAAGGTATCTTTTAAAAATCCCAAGTTTAGTTAGAAAGGATGAGATTGGTTTTGTGAAAACCTTAGAGCCATATTTTGATCCAAAAATTATTAAACAAATGCTTGAAATTTGTTTGAAGGAAAAATGGAAAGAGGCAATGAAAAAAAGAAACGAATGGTTGAAAATTTTGATTTTGAACAATCTTTTAAAAAACCCAATAAATCAAACGATGCATTTTTTTGATTTTGTTTTCAGCCAATTTAAAAAAATTTTTACTCAAAAAGGATTAATTGTTGCCTTTGTTGGCCCAGATGGTGTTGGTAAAACTACAATCTCCGATGGCTTGGCAGAGAAATTTAAAAATTTATTTTTTAAAAGAGTAAAAAAATACCACGGCCATTTTGGTTTTTTTCCTGAACTGGGAGAAATTTATAAATTTTTTTTCAAAAAGCAATTTTCAGAAAATTCTATTTTACAAGAGAAACCGATGGGATTTTTCCGCGCTATTTTACATATTTTTTATTATGGTTTAGAAAATTTTCTATCTTGGCCATATTTCATTTTTTTAAAAATTAAGAGAAATTTGATTATTTTCGATCGTTATTTTTATGATTTTTTTGCGACCAACGTTTCTTACAAAATCAGTTTTTGGTTATTCTTTTTTATTCTCCAAATTCTTCCTCGACCTGATATTCTCTTTATTCTTTTAGCGAAACCCGAGACGATCTATCAAAGAAAACAAGATTTAAGTTTAAACGAAATAAAACGACAGCTCAACGCTTTTCAAAATCCCTCGATTTCAAAATTAACGTCAACGGTCTTTATCGATTGTGAAAAAAATCCAGAAGAAATTTTAAACGAAATAGAAGGTATCATTTTAGAGTTTTTCTCACAAAAATATGGAACAAAATAATTTACCAGTTGTTTCATTAGTCATTCCCTGTCGGAATGAAGAAAAGTTTATCGAGAAATGCCTAGAGTCGATTTTAAATCAAGATTATCCAAAAGAGAAAATGGAGGTTTTGGTGGTGGATGGAATGTCAGAAGATAAAACAAGAGAAAAGATTAAGAATTTTCAATTTTTAAATCCCAATTTTCAATTAAGATTAATTGATAATCCGAAAAAGATTACCCCAGCAGCGATGAATGTTGGAATTAAAAATTCGAAAGGGGAAATTATAATAAAAATCGATGCTCATTCTACCTATTCAAAAGATTACATTTCAAAATGTGTTAAATATTTATTGGAATCTGGAGCAGATTGCGTAGGAGGAATAATCAAAACTTTGCCTTCGGAGAATACGATTTTAGCCAAAGCCATCGCCCTTTCTCTTTCCCATCCTTTTGGAGTTGGCAGTTCCTATTTCAGACGGGGAGCAAAAGAGCCAAAATTTGTCGATACCGTTGCCTTTGGTTGTTATAAAAAAGAAATTTTTGACCACCTTGGTCTTTACAATGAAAAGGCAGAAAGGATCGAAGATTTGGAGTTAAATTCGAGGATAAGAAAATCTGGAGGAAAAATTCTTTTGGTGCCAGAAATAGTTGCTTTTTATTATCCAAAATCTAATTTAAAAGATTTTTTCAAGCATAATTTTTCTGATGGGTTTTGGACAACTTATTCTTTTAAAATTGGTTTGAGAGCTGTTGGGTTGAGACATTTAATTCCTTTATTTTTTGTTTTGACTTTGCCAATTAGCATTTGGCCTTATATTTTGCTTTCTTTGATTTTTTCTGTCCAAATTGCCATTCTTGAAAAAGATTTTAGATTATTTTTTTTAATGCCAATTGCTTTTTTCTGTCGACATTTTGGCTATGGTCTGGGTTCGATTTTTGGATTGATCAAATTTCTAAAAGAGGTTAAAATTTAAAAGATGATAAAGAAGATCTTTGATTTCTTAGTTTCTTTTTTTGGATTGATAATTTTTTCTCCTTTATTTTTGATAATTGCAATTTTGATTAAACTTGATTCTGAGGGACCTGTTTTTTATCGAGGAGAAAGAGTTGGAAAAGATGGAAAGCCATTTAGAATTTTTAAATTTAGGACGATGGTAAAAAATGCTGAGAAGTTAGGAGGACCTTCGACTTCGGCTGATGACCCGAGGTTAACCAAGGTTGGGAAGATTTTGAGGAAATATAAATTGGATGAATTGCCTCAATTAATCAATGTTTTGAAAGGGGAAATGAGTTTGGTTGGGCCGAG
>Ga0315298_1003584_pt1 | contig 24489 bp, 20 predicted proteins | sample WHS_1_MG_FD_203077 | JGI IMG/M metagenome (GOLD analysis project Ga0315298, IMG submission 203077) | Extremophilic microbial mat communities from Washburn Hot Springs, YNP, Wyoming, USA - WHS_1_MG | ecosystem: Environmental > Aquatic > Thermal springs > Hot (42-90C) | place: USA: Wyoming...
CGTTTCGGGGTTCTTAGAGAGTTCAGCGATTACCCCGATGCGGCCTTTCACACTCTCCTTCGGATCCTCCTGGTACAGGTAGTCACCGTCGCAACGCTTGCCCGAGCCCCCAGTGGAGACGTTGATAATAATCCCGGGGCACTGCTGCTTAATGGGAGCCACCGCTTCCGCTATGAACCGCGCATCCGAGTCAGGCATCCCGGTCTCGGGGTTCCGGCCGTGGATATGAATTACCGAGGCGCCAGCGTTGAAGGCCTCCACCGCAGACTTAACCTGCTCCGCCGGCGTCTTGGGAAGATAGGGATTGCTCGCTGGCGACGCGCCTCCCGTTATGGCACAGGTGATAATGACCTTATCCATACCGCTCACCTTCTCCCGCCAACCCCAGGTCAAGACTCTCGGCCATATAGCTCTCAGTCAGCTCTCAGTCAAGTTCAGGCAAGAAGTCGAAAACAATGGGGTACCCGGGGGGAACGCACTCCACCTCGAGCATGGTGCCGCACCCCGGACAGTAGTACTCCCTTAGACCCATCCAGCTGGGATCACACTTTCGGGGACCGGGGTAGATCTCGTCCAACGTCTCTTCCGTGTCGCGGACGTAAACCACTGCATCATATTTCCAGCTGCGGCGGTAGTCTCCAAATTCGTAGCCACAGCTGCACTTGACAATCCTTTCGTCGCCCTTCTGCACCACGTACAGATGCTCCCCGATCGGGACCAAGATCTTCTCTGGCCACCCGACCCTCTCTTGCTCTATAGCCAGAATCGCCTCGAAACGGTCCTCCTCTTTGGGAGCCCGCTGCATAGCAAGAAGCACATCCAGGTCGAGCCTTCCCTCGACAAGATCACGGAGAACATCTTTGGACCAAGCAGTCTTTCTCGTTGTTGCCATGGTCTTTCTCTCTTTCTGATCTATGGGGTCTACGGAGTCCTCAGGCTAGAAGCCGGTGAAGCTCTCGGGAAGGTCCCAGAACTCCCTGAACTCCTTCAGGAACTGAGGAGAATTCTTGAAACTGTCGTTGTACATCTCCTTGACAATGGGCGCAAAGTTGCCCTCAATGACGTCCTTACGCGCCTTGGCCAGATACTCCCTCGTCGGAATAGCCCTCTCGAGACGGGCTTTTCTCATCTGCGCTCTTAATTCGGCCGTCTTCTCCTCATCCAGCACATAGAGACCGTCGTCGGAAGCCTTGGTGGCCACCACCCCGTAAACCTTCTCGGCTGTGCGCGGGAAGATCAGATCATCGTTGAGCTCCTGGACTACGAGCTGCGGATCCCGTTCAAGCGGGTCTCCCCAACCTCCGCCTCCCCCAGTGGCCTGGTAGATGATGTCGTACCGCTTGAACGGCACGCTTGCGCTTTGAGCTGGAGTCCGCTTCAGGGTGCCCTTCAGAAGGCGAGCAAAGTCGGGGTTAGTCGGATCGCCCTCTTCGTGAGGAAGCGGGAGCTGCTTCTCCACCGCTTCCGGGAAGTTGGTGTCCACAAACGTGTACCGATAGCGAGCCGGAGCCGGATACCCGCCCATGGTTCCCGGGGAGAGGAAGACATAGTCACCCGACATGACCACGCCCGACTCAAGAAACTTGACGGGTGGCTCAACGACGTACAGCGAGGCTATGGGGGCTCCACCGCGATGCTTGCCATAGCCCCCTCCGTCGCGTTGCACGCCCCGACCAAGCCACCTCAGAGGCCAAACAGGTTCAAACGGCTCTACGTCAGAGAGCTGAGCCTCGGGGTTCCAAACCGAGTTCGAAGCATCCAAGCCATCTTTGTTGCTCTGAGCAGCCGCACCCGAGGAGTTCATCTCGAAGTTCATGATGCCAAACAGCTTGCCATTCTCATCCTGACCGCCAGCAGATACCGCACTAGTGATGGCTTTGCTGGAGAACCCTTCTTCCCTAAAGCCTTTCGCATAGTACGCCCGGGAAAGCGCGCGCTGGAACGCACCACCGGCTGCAGTCTTGGCCGTCGCCCACACGGAACAAGCGTGCTGGATTCCTGGGTTCAACACCGAGTCGACGGGGAAGTTAAGATCCACGGCTTGAGTGATGCCAGAGTTGAACATCCCGTCGTAGAAAACTTCCTGTATCAGCTGATACAGATGCAAACCCGTCGCGCACACTAGAGAAGCATTATTCGCGTGATACCCAGCCGATGTCAGCCCGTCGTACCGCACCGTCAGCTGCCCATCCTTGGTGACACGCATCTCAAGCGGTTGGTGCACCAGGTAATCCTTCTGGAACCGGACCGGCTGTTCCTTGTAAAGGACATCATAGAAGTTAACGGTACGGTAGGTGCCAGGGAACAAGACCGTCTTAATCTTATTAATGGCGAACTGCCGTCCAGCCTCAATCATCTCGTATGAGGCCCTCTCATAAAAGTCAATGCCATACTCATCAAACAACCTCACAAGTGCGGACCGCATCTTCAGACAACCGCTAAGTTTAGCCAGGTCGTCAAGGATCCACCAGCTACCGTCGCGCGTATTTCTCTCGACGGCGAGATGGTACAGTCTGTCAAACTTGTCATTGGTGCCAACTTTTTGGGCAGGATACATAAGGCCATCATCATAGCGGCTTAGTGCAGAGGGGCAGGTCCCGCCTGGTTCAGTGCCTCCAACCTCCATAACATGTGTCAGGCCACCCACCCAAGCCCGTATTTTCCCTTGGTAGAAAACGGGCATGAATATACCCACATCAGCCGAATGTGCTCCGCCGATTTGTGGGTCGTTGTTACAGAATATGTCTCCCTCGTGTATTCCTGGGTCTTCCTCATAATCATTTAGCAGTATCCATTTAATGGTATGTACAAAGCTAGCAAAATGGAGGAGAATCCCCCGGGAAAAAGCCACTGCGTCCCCCTCCGGTGTAAACACACAGAAGACGCACTCACCGAACTCTCGGACAGTAGGCGAAGCGCTGATGAGACGGGCAGTCTCTCTGCCCTCGTTCACAATGCCAAGAAGTCTCGTGTAGAGAACTTCCCATTTGATGGGATCTTGCTCGTACAGCTCCAGGGAGGGAAACTTGCCCTCCTTACGCTCTTTTTCTAACTGAAGCAGGCGCTCCTTAAGCTCTCCCATCGTCTAAGCCCTCCTAAGGAAAAGCATTCCGTACTGGTCAACATCAACATAGGCCTCGGGCGGCACCACAAACGTCGTGTCAACGTGCTCGATAACAGCCGGGCCTTGGACTCTTTGCCCCGGAGAAAGCTCCGACATCTCATACACAGCCGTCTCCAAGGGCTGCCGGTCAAAGTACGCGGTTCTTGTCCCTTGCAGGCCCCCGTTCTTGGAGCCACTGACCGGCTTCGGGACAATGACCGGCTTCGGCTTAGGAACCCGCGCTATCAACCCCACATGCAAGGTGAGATAGCCTGCCTGTGGATACTTGCCTGCTGTCGTGTACACACTCGAGTACTCCTCCTCAAATGCGTTGATGAAGTCATCCACATCCGCAGGCGTGTGCAGCCGGGCGTGAGGCGACCGGAACACGATTTCGTCGAGCTGCCCTGCGTAGCGAGTGAAGGCCAGTTGCTCAAACTGTACCTCTGCCAGGTCGAAGCCCGCCGCAGCCATTTCCTCTTTGGCTGTCGCCTCGAGCTCGGTCCACAATTCGTTCAGGGTATGAGCGCACTGGGTCTTCACCTCATCATCAGCCTTGTACGGAATAAGGATTCTGGTGGCCCGTAGGTACTCGCGGCTGTAGTCCGCCGTCGCTCCGCCGAAAGCACAGAACACTGAGGCAAAAGGAGTGACCATGATGTCTTTGTATTTGGTGTTTTTTGTATAGCCGGCCACATGGGTCGGGCCAGCGCCACCGAAGGCCAGGAGTACGTAGTCCTCCACCGCGTACCCTCGGGTGCTGATGAGGCTCCGGCAGTAGTTTTCCATCTCTGCATCGATGATCTCTTTGATGCCGGTCGCTGCATCAACAACACTGAGTCCCAGAGGATCGGCAATCTTCTCCTTGATGGCCTTCTCTGCCAGATCTCTGTCCAATTTGATTCGACCACCCAGGAAATAGTCGGGGTCGATGTAGCCCAGGACCACGTCAGCATCAGTGACTGTCGGATTTTCCCCACCTTGACCGTAGCACGCTGGCCCCGGCACGGCGCCTGCGCTCTGGGGACCCACTTTCAGCCGGCTCGTGAAGGGATCCAGGTAGGCGATCGTGCCGCCGCCGGCACCGATAGAAGTCACTTCAGCACAGGGAGCGGCCAGGATGAACCGCGCCACCACTGGCTCAGTCTTGATGTTGATTCTCCCTCCGCTGATAAGCCCAACGTCAAAACTGGTGCCGCCCACGTCAGTGGTGATTATGTTGTTATAGCCGTATATGTCCCCCAGGAACTTCCCCCCCAATACACCGCCTGCAGGACCCGACATGGCAGTGTGCACCATATGCGCGTGAGCAGCCGGCATCAGACCACCGTGCGAAAGTGTCACCTGCAGCTGCACCCGGGCCCCGAGCTCTTTCAGACGCTCTTCAGACCGGGCAAGCGACTTTCTAGCTATTCCCCCCGCGTACGCCTCGACCGCCAGAGTGTTAAAGCGGCTGAGTTCCTTCATGGTGGGGCATATCTCGTGGCTCGTGAAAACCGGGATGTTGCAACCCCTCTCCTGGATGATCTCCTGAGCGATCTCCTTAGCCCGTAGCTCATGGCTAGGATTCATATAGGAGTAGAGGAACAAGATAATAATCGACTCAACACCTCGGTCGACCAGCTTGTTGACCGCTTCTCTAACCTCATGCTCATAGAGAGGGATAAATGCCCTACCGTTGTGGTCAACCCGTTCCGTAACCCCGAGGATGTCCCGATAGGCAACCAAATCTTTGAGATGACGATGGGTGGCTGAATGAAGAATATCACTCCAACTGTATTCGCTATAGTTCTGAGAGGCCCGCCCTATCCACGGCACTCTCTCAAAACCTTTCGTGATTAGCGCTCCTACACGCACTCCTGTACGTTGCACGATCGTGTTGATAATAGCTGTCGTGCCAAAGGCAATTACCTCGGCCTTCGAGAGCAGCTCTTCTATAGGGATGCCAACGCTCTCGACCGCAGCCCTTATAGATGCTATGTGCCCCTCATCCAGCGACGCGGGGGTAGTGGAAGCCTTGCCGCTCCACATGCGCCCCTGCTGGTCAATGACCAGGGTATCGGTAAACGTACCGCCCGCGTCGGTGTAGCAGTAGTACCGATTCTCTAGCTCACTAGCCATTGAACCGCTCCCTTCTCATTGAGACCCTCCTTCTGGCCGCTATAGAAAAAGCACCGCACGATGCACAAGGACCCATGCACTAAGTGACGTGTAGGATCGCGGAGAGGGAAACACGAGTAAGCACAAACTGGCTATTGGCCTCGGCCAAAAGTCTGCAGCCAAGCTGGAATTGTTGGCGGGCAGTGCAGACCATAATCCTCCGACAGCCTGGCCCGATAATCCCCCCCGTCGGCCACCCCCACACCAGGCTGAACCAGTGCGTGGCCCTGTAGCCCAGTCTAGTGATGCTCTTATGACCTTGTCAAGATGGTTTTATGGTAGCCAATGGGGAACACGCCGCTAGAACTTAGCCACCTTGACCCGCCCAGAGGCGGCTGCTAGCCTGGCGTTGCTGAAGGCCTTGAAGTCTCGAGGTTGCGGGAAGGGGAGGCATTGAACAGGCTGAAAGACAAAATCGCTGTGATCACCGGGGCTGCTTCCGGCATTGGACTAGCTGCTACTGATCTTTTTTCTCGCGAAGGAGCAGGCGTCTTCGCTGTCGATCTGGAGTTGAGCGAAGCGCTGCATGGACTTGCTTCGTCCAGGCCAAGTGTGCTGCCTTGGATCGCCGACGTCACCGACGAGGTCCAGATGCGGCAGGCCATGACCAAGGCCGCTGAGACCTTCGGCGGAATCGACGTAGTGGTCGCGAACGCAGGGATCTTCGGAAAACAGGCCCCCATTGAGCAAGCTAGCATTGAGAACTTTGAGCGGGTCATGAAGGTCAACGTGACCGGGGTGCTCATCACCATCAAGCACTCGATTCCCTACCTAAGCGCCCGGGGCGGGGGTAGCATCGTCATCACCTCTTCAGTGGGCGCCATAATCGGAGCTTCGGAGGCGGTGGCCTACACCGCTAGCAAGCACGCGCTCACCGGCATCATGAAGGTGGCCGCGCGCGAGCTAGCTGGGCGGAACATCCGCGTGAACACGGTCAATCCTGGATTAGTGGAAACCCCCATGATAAGGGTGGTGGAGGCGGAGATCTGTCCGGAAGATCCGGCCCGAGGCCGAGAGATCCTGCTCGCCGGAACCTTCCTGAAGCGCTTCGTTCAACCGGAGGAGGTGGCTGAATTGATGCTCTACCTAGCTTCCGATGCCGCCAGAAACTGCACCGGGGCGATGTATCTGATTGACGGGGGAATGCAGTACGGCGGTCCAAGCTGAACCTAACTCTGACAATATGGGCCGCAGACACATGTCGAAATAAGAGGGGGAGGGGAGCAAGAACCATGACCAATGATGCGACCCACGACCGCGCAAGCTTTGAGCAGCAGGGAACCGAGTTCTTGAAAGCCAACCTGGGCGGTGAATCAGAGTACAACTACGCTGCTAACCGACCGCCTTTGTCCTATGCTCTAGCTGGCCGCATTCTGACCACCGTGCTGGAGGATGGAGCTGTCCGAGTACGTCACCGCTTCACCGAACAACAGGTGGAGTGGGAGATGATCACCGGCCCTTCTGCGGGGGACCACGATATCCGGCCGTATGAAGCTTTCGAGCTTGCGGAAAACGTCTTCTTCGTATCTTTCCTTGCCCGCGATCACGAATCTATAGCAATGGCAGTAGATCTACTGAGCGGCGCGGTGACCATCATCCAAGGATTGATAGAAGACAAAGACATCGTGTCCCGGGTGCTCAAGGGCCGTGTAGAGGAAGTCGGGACGAGCGGTCCGGTCGGGCATCCGCCGTTCTCGCTAGGAGGAACGCGCCTACTTAATGAGTACGCCCATAACGTGGCCTACGAGCACATCTACTTGACGGGTGTCTACGAGACTTGGCTGGGAGTAAGGGGACCCCAGGCAGGGCAGGCAGACACAGAGGAGTACCGCTCCTTCAAGATCAGGGACGGAGTCTACCTGCTCTACTGGAACGAGAAGATCCTTACCACGCAGATGACCTTCCTTTTCAACTTCTTCCAAGGGCAGTGCGTGGGCCAGGTCTTCGCGTTGGTGGAAGGACAGAGAGTTCACAACACGATTGGCGCCCGCACGCGCTTGATCCATACCAAGCTAAGCGAGCTTCCCGACGTGCTGCACTTGGACGTTTACTCGGGCGTCTGAAGCCGAGCCCGACCCGTACGGGTTGGGCTCGGCTTCAGACGCAGCTTGGGTTCCGCTGCCGGCACCAGGCCTGGCTAGAAGACTTACTCGTCAGCGCAAGATGCTACGGCTACTGGTACCTGGTCTCGCCGCGAGCGGCGCCTAGTCTTGGGCGTAGCGCGTGGTGTTCCCTGTCGTGATGAATAGAAACGGCCTATCCACCCGGTGGAACACAAGAGGACAGTGAGGCATACCTGCTGGCGCAAAGACAGCGCAGGTCCTGTCGATGAGGTGCTTCTCGCCACCCAGCCAAAGCTCGACCAGTCCCCCCAAATCAAAATGATCCTCTGGATTGGTCCCCAGGAAGATCAGATACTCGTCAAAGGAGTGAGTGTGCGGAACAGTTAAGGACTCGAACGTCCCTGGGCGCAACACCATGCAGGTCTCGAGGTAGAAAGCGCCCTTGAGCTTTCCATCCAGCTCGTTGTCAATGTAAAGCGAGTCGCACCAGGGATAGGGATTGTTAATCTCCCGGCTCTCCGGGTGCTCAGCATGTCGCGGGGTCTCGGTGATGAAATACTTGTCGTACTTAGTCTCTTCCATGTCTTCTCCCCGGTTGTGACTATACGGATCTTTCCTTTAAGACTACCCGTCGAGCCCCTCCTCCCTCCACCAGACAACCGCAACCCTAGTACGTCACGAAGCTAGGCAGCCAGGTAGCAATTCTGGGGAAGATCAGTAGGAGCGCAGCGAGCGCGAACATACCCAGAAGAAATGGCACGGTGCCACGAAAGATCGTGCCCAACGGTATGTCGGGCGCCACTCCTTTGATGATGTAGACGTTTATCCCCACCGGAGGCGTGATCACACCCATCTCCACCACTAGCACGATCATGACCCCAAACCAGATAGGATCGAAACCCAAGGCCATGACAGTGGGGAAAAGTATGGGCACAGTTAGAGTCACCATGGCCAGCGAGTCCATGAACATGCCGGCGATCAAATACATGACCAGTATCAATCCCATGACGGCAAGGGGCGGAAACGGCAAACCGGAGAAGAAATCGGAAACCGCGGTGGGAATACCGGTGACCGCCATGAAATGACCGAACACCGTAGCCCCGGCCACAATCACCATAATCATGGCCGTTATCTGCAGGGTGTCTTTGGTCGCCGCCCAGAACTTGCGCACGTTAAGTTGTCTGCGCACAAGCCCAATAGCTATGGCACCCGCTGTCCCCGCGGCGCCCGCCTGAGTGGGGCTGAACCAGCCAGCAAACAACCCGCCGATAACGAGAGCAAACAAAACCGCCATCTCCAAAATCCCGGTGATGCCCAAAACCTTTTGCTTGAGTGTCGTCTGGCCCCCCGGGGGAGCTAGCTCCTTGTTGAACAAACAGCGAAAGTACACCGCCAGGACGAAAAGCGTCGCCAATATGATTCCCGGCACGACCCCAGCAATGAAGAGCTTCCCAATCGACTCCTGCGCCAAGATGCCGTAGATAATGAATATGGTGCTAGGAGGAATCATGATGCCTAGACTGCCGGCGGAGGCGGCACAGCCCGCTGCCAGACCGGGGTCGTAGCCGTAGCGGCGCATTTCCGGGATAGAGACCTTCCCCATGGCCGCGGCCGTAGCGCTGGTGGAACCGCATATGGCCGAGAAACCGGCAGTAGCGACAATGGTGGCCATCGCCAACCCACCTCGGAGCTTCCCAAACATGGTATAGGCCGCATCGTAAAGGCGGCCGCTCATCCCCGAGAAGAAAGCCACCGAGCCCATGTACACAAACATAGGGATAACCGTGAGGCTGTAGCCGGAGAACGTCTCCCAGAAGTCCCGGGCAAGGATGGATAGACCCGCGGTCGCGCCTTTGACCACGCAAAAGCCTAGGACTCCGACGAAGGCCATGGTAAAGCCCACAGGCATGCCCAAGAGAAAGAGCACTATGAGCACGCAGATGCCGACTAGGCCGACATTCACCGGGTCCATCGTTGCACCGCCTTCACCACGATCCCGGCAAGCTCCAGCGCCAAGACCAAGAAAGTCACCACATAACAAACACCGAGGGCCCATACAAAGGGATAGAAGGGAATGTTCTGGGTCATGGACACCTCTCCAGTGGCTTTGAGTTTGGCCCCATACTTGAAACTGTAAGTGGCAAGCAGCACAAACAGCGCCATGCTGAAGATGAGCGTCAGGCTCTCCAAGACCCATTTTGCGCGGCTTGGCAGCCTGCTCACTACAAAATCCACCTGCACATGCCCGCGTAGGACCTGTACTTGGGCAATGGCAAAACCTATCGCTACCACAGCCAGAAAGGTCAGGATCTCGGTGCCTCCTGGCACCGGGCGAGCCAGGATCTTGATGCCTATGATGTCGGCAAAGACCAAGGCGAGCATGCCAACGAGGCCCAAGCCCGCAATCCAGAAAAAGATCTTAGAAACCAGTTGCACGGCCCGGTCGACCATGCCCACCAAATCGCGCCTCGGGTGCGCTCTGCCGAGGGGCGATGCTTCCACATCACCAGATGTCACCGTCATGAAGTCTCCTTGTCGTTTGAGGCCTGATAGGCGGCGCGGAGGCAGGGCTTTCGCCCTGCCTCCGCGCCCTCATCCCTCAGGTACACAAGCACAACGCCCCTAGCCGTCAGCCACAACCTCGACTCAGCTCGTCATCACTTCGCGGACGGGGATTTGATGTTGTCCTTCACCCAAGCCGAGCACTCCTTCTCGTCCACCGCGTTCTTAGTCCAGTAAGCAATACGGTCGAGGAGGTACTTCTCGTAGCCGTGGGTAGCGTCGTCAATGGCCTTCAGCTTCTCATCGATCATAGGCCGCACCGCGGCTTTCCACTTGGCCCCCTCTTCCTCGCTGAGATCGATTACCTCCCGACCCGGCTGCTGACGGAAGAACTCCATGGCATCGTAGTCATAGGCGGAGCTGACCTTGGCCCAATACTCGATGTATTCTTGGCTTACGTCAGTAAACACTTTTTGGATCTCTGGGGGAAGCGCCTCCCACTTGTCCTTGTTCATCACCAGGTACATGGTGGTCACAGAGCCGATGGAGAAACACTGGGTCACGTACTTGACCACCTCAGCTTGCTTCCACCCAAGCAACACCTCACGCGGAGCGATACTGCCGTCGATGACCCCTTTGGACATGAGCTCATAAGCTTCGTTCTGAGGAGCAGCATACCCCTCGGCTCCTAGCAACTTGGCAATGTTGGCGCCTACCCCCGTGGACCGCAGCACAAGTCCCTTCACGTCGGCCAGTGTGCGCACCGGTTTCTTGGTGGTAAACAGTACCTGCGGGCCGGTGGCATAGAAGCAGAACACGTGCACGTCGTCGAACTCAGCTGGCTTGAAGTTGTTGTAGAAGTCGTTAACCGCCATGGTAGCCGCATACCCCAGCGGATATCCGTTAGGCATGTCAAGTAGCTCCATGACGGGGAACACCCCGGGGGTGTATGTGATGCACGAGAACCCAAGATCGGAGATTCCCGTCACCACTCCATCATAGACCTTGTTGGCCGCGGTCAAAGAAGCGCCGGGCAGATAGTCGAACTGAACAGCGCCATTGGTGCGCTTGGTAATCTCCGCCTGCCACATCTCGCCCACAATGGCGATCTTGTTGGTGGCAGGGAAGAACGTGTTGAAGGTGAACTTCCAGGCGCCTTGAGCATTGGTGGAGGTTGTGCTTTCTACCGCCGAGGTTGTAGTTTCCGCTCTGGTGGTTGTGGTCTGCAGAGCAGTGGTTGTGGGCGCAGCTGACGTGGTGGTCTGTTCTTCCTTGCCGCAGCCCGCCACAACCATGGCAAAGGCAAAGACAATGAGGACCCCTAGAACCAAAGCTTCTTCATCGGACCTTCCCCCCTTTCGTGGCTGGCCTCTCAGAGCCACACCCCCAGTACAAGGTTGCTTATGCACTGAGTGATTAACCTACACTCTAGCGGATTAAACCTGCCAAGTTGAAGCGTTTGGCAGCATTTGCTCATTTGCTTAGCCGTCTTCGACGGACTACAAGCTTGCCATCCGCTACCTTCGCCTCTAGTATTGGTCCATGCCGCTCGTAGATGTGGTGATTCGTATCCTTGTAGCTGCCGTACTCGGCGGCGCCATAGGCCTTGAGCGCGAGATCCGCGAGCACACCGCGGGATTCAGGACTCATATCCTTGTTTCCGTGGGAGCGGCGGCGTTTACTCTGGCTTCCAGCTATGGCCTGGAGAACACCGGCTTTGATCCCAACCGTATCTCGGCCCAGGTGGTGACCGGCATCGGCTTCTTGGGGGCGGGCGCGATCATCCGTTATGGGGTGTCGGTGAGGGGGCTCACCACTGCAGCCAGTCTCTGGACCGTGGCCGCTGTCGGCCTGCTTACCGCGCAAGGATTCTTCTCGGCTGCCTTGGTCACCACCGCCGTGGTCATCATGAGCCTGTATTTGCTCCGAATGATGGAAGATCGCGTGCTCTATCGCTTCATCGGAGCCACTGCTAAAGTGCGGGTCCAGTTCCGTAGACCTGGCTACGCTTCTCTGGCTCAATTAGTCGACGCTTTGCAACAAATGCGAGTCACGGTCAAGGAGATGTCAGTGGAGCCAGGAGAGAACGCCGAAGACACCATCCACCTGTTTCTTAAGCTGCCCCGGGGCCTCACTCCCGTCAAGGTTACGGGAGTAATTGCTGAGCTAGAAGACGTGTGCACAGTGACTTTGGAGTAGTCTCGAGCTGAGGGCTTGAGCTAACTTCAGCCGCGGGCGCGGGCAAGCTGTCGAGCAAGATCCTTGATCTCATCACGCAACCTGGCCGCATACTCAAACCGCAGTTGTTCTGCCGCCTCAAACATCTCCTCCTCTAAGGCGGCCATCAAACGCTCGATCTCCTCAGCTGACATGGCCTCGCGGCGCGGGGCACGCCTTTCTTTGTAGGGAACAGCGCCGCTAACGCCTAATAACTCGGCAATGTCAGATACTCCCTTCACGATAGTCTGCGGGGTTATACCGTGCGCCTCGTTAAAGGCAATCTGGGCTGCCCGCCGCCGCTCAGTTTCCGATATGGCCTTCTCCATGGCCGCAGTGCGCTTATCCGCGTACATGATGACCGTGCCTTCCACATTGCGGGCCGCTCGACCAATGGTCTGAATAAGCGCCGTCTCACCGCGCAAGAAGCCTTCTTTGTCAGCGTCCAAGATAGCCACCAGCGCCACTTCCGGCAGATCCAGCCCTTCCCGCAGCAAGTTGATGCCCACAAGCACATCTATCTCGCCTAGCCGTAGCTCGCGGACTATGCGAATGCGCTCAATTGTGTCGATCTCTGAATGCAGGTAGCGCACACGAAAACCCATCTCAAGCAGGTAGTCGGTGAGGTCCTCGGCCATCTTCTTGGTGAGCGTCGTGACCAGAGTGCGCTGGCCCTTCTCCACTCGGAGACGTATCTCATTCATGAGGTCGTCAATCTGGTTCGCGGTAGGACGAACCTCCACCCTAGGATCAACAAGACCGGTCGGCCGTATGAGCTGTTCCACCACCTGAGTGGATACCGACATCTCCCACTCTCCCGGCGTGGCCGACACAAAGATAGCCTGAGGTACGCGCTCGATGAATTCCTCAAACCGCAGAGGGCGATTATCAAGAGCCGAGGGGAGACGAAAGCCGTGTTCAACCAGCACCAACTTGCGGCTACGGTCGCCTTCATACATTCCGTGCAGCTGAGGCACAGTCATGTGCGATTCGTCAATGAAGACCAGGAAATCCTTGGGGAAGTAGTCGAGAAGCGTGTAGGGCGGCTCGCCCGGCTTCCGCCCGGAAAGAATGCGGGAGTAGTTTTCGATTCCGTTGCAGTAGCCCAGCTCGCGCAGCATCTCCATGTCGTACTGAGTCCGCTGACGCAGCCGAAACGCCTCCAGCTGCTTGCCTTGCGCCTCCAGTTCCGCCACCCGCTCCTCCAGCTCCGCGGCGATTTCAGCCAAGGCGCGCTCGAGCGTTCCTTCTTCAGCCAAGAAGTGAGTGGCCGGATAGATCGCAACGGCAGGCACCCGCTCAAGCACTTCCTGCGTGAGCGGATCGACTTTGACAATCTCTTCCACCAAGTCACCCCATAGGCTGACCCGTACAGCGTAGTCGTCATAAGCCGGCCACACCTCGAAACTATCGCCACGCACGCGGAACTTGCCCCGGGTAAAGCCCACGTCATTGCGCTCGTAGCGGATCTTGACTAACCGGGCCAAGACCTGGTCACGACTGATCTCCTCACCTTCTTTGAGCAGCACCATCTGTCCCAGGTACTCCTGAGGAGAGCCTAAGCCGTAGATGCATGACACTGAAGCCACTATGACCACGTCGTCCCGCATCAGGAGACTGGAGGTGGCGGCGTGTCTCAACCGGTCGATCTCCTGGTTGATGGAGGAGTCCTTCTCGATATAGGTGTCGGTAGCGGGAAGATAGGCCTCCGGCTGATAGTAGTCGTAGTAGGAGACAAAGTATTCGACCGCGTTCTCGGGCAGGAACTCCCGGAACTCGTTGCATAGCTGAGCCGCCAGAGTCTTGTTAGGGGCCAGAACCAGCGCCGGCTTACCCACCTGGGCAATGATGTTGGCCATGGTGAAAGTCTTGCCTGAGCCGGTCACACCCAGAAGGGTCTGAAAGCGATCACCCCGACGTACTCCTTCCACCAGCCGAGCCACCGCCTGCGGCTGATCGCCCTTCATCTCGTAGTCTGACCGAAGCCGAAAACCACCCACCCTTGTCCTCCGGTCCTACGCTCTGTCGGGCCGCTCGAGCAAACCCCGGGCCTGCTGATAAGCCTGCGTCACAAACCTCCGTAGCTCCTCAAGCGAACCATCATTGAAGTAGGCAAGATCGCTGCCTTTGACGCGCCGCTCGCTAGAAGCCTGCAGGGCCTCAAACTCAGCGAAAAGCTCGGGGGCAAAACCGTGAGTCGAGCGCCGGCGACGTGCGTCTGGATGAGCCTCGATAGTCACCAGCAAATCGAAAAGCGGAGCGAAACCCGCCTCAAAAAGAAGCGGCACCTCGCAGACCACCACCGAACCCGGCGGCGCCTCCGCAATGATCCTCTGGATCGCTTCTTTGACTCGGGGATGAGTGAGCTCTTCGAGCCAGCGCAGCGCCTGCCTATCTCCTTGCACCCTCTGGGCTAACCGCCGCCGGTTGATAGCCCCATCCTTGTCAAGAACCTCGGCTCCGAAGTGACGCCCCACCTGTTGAGCCACCTCAGGCTGTGCGTAGAGACCATGGACGACCTCGTCTGCCGACAGGGTTACGGCCCCCAGGTCTCTGAAGAAAGCTAGCGCTGTACTCTTGCCGGCACCGATGCCCCCCGTGAGACCCACGGCCACAACTTTGCGCTGCCCGTCCCTCATGCTTCTTCTAGAGAAGCGGGAAGCGCCCGGAGGCGCCTTCCCTTACCACTCTGTCCTTTCGGGGAAAACTTCCTGAGTAGGATCCTAAGCCTGGGACTCCGCCTTGCCTAGCTCGCCTTCCGACGCGTTTTCCGACTCGGTCCTGTCGCCAATTGGCTCGGCCCCTGCCTCGGCCAGCGGAGCAACCTCGTCGGCTGCCGTCTCGATCGCCGAAGCGACCTCTTCACTTTGCGGCGGGGTCGGGAGGTTCCCCTGGCTTTCCGCCTGTGCTAGCGTTTCGGCGCTTGCGCTTTGCGCCGCTTCTTCGGCCGACTCCTCGCCCTCTTCTCCGACGCCCTCCTCCTCAGCCAGAGCATCCTCGTGAATCCGGTACTCCGGCTCAAGACGCTTCAAACTCAAGGATAGACGGCGCCGCTCCGGGTCGATCTCAATGATCTTGACGTTGATCTCCTGGCCGGGACGTAGGATCTCGGCTGGGTCTTCTACGTGATGCTGAGCAAGCTCGGAGATGTGGATAAGGCCTTCCACACCTTCTTCGATCTCCACGAAGGCCCCGAAGGACACCAGCTTCGTGACCCGGCCATGAACGATCTCATTGACCTGGCGGTTCTCAAATACCGCCTGCCAGGGGTCTTTCTGGGTCTGTTTGAGACCGAGAGAAATCCGCTGCCTCTCTCGGTCGATGTCAAGCACTCGTACCTGGACCTTCTGGCCCACCTGCAGGACCTCAGAGGGATGATTCACATGGCTCCAGGAAAGCTCGGATATGTGGATGAGCCCGTCGATCCCGTCCAGGTCCACGAAAGCTCCGAAATCCACGATGTTGGAGATGGTCCCGGTGACCAGATCGCCCACGTTCATGCGGTCAAGAATCTGCTCCCGGGCTCCACGCCGCTCTTCTTCCAGCACCGCCCGCCGGCTGAGCACCACGTTGTTGCGGAATCGGTTAAGTTCTATCACCCGACACTCAAGTGTCTGTCCCAAGAACTCTTCCAAGTCAGCCACGCGGCGGATGTCCACCAACGAGGCAGGGAGGAACCCACGCACCCCAAGATCGAGGATGAGACCCCCCTTGACCACCTCAATTACTGTTCCCTTCACGGGAGTGCCTTCCTCAGCCGCCTTTTCAATCCGCTGCCAAGCCCGCTCAAAGCGCGCTCGCTTGCGCGACAGAATCAGGCGACCGTCAGCATCTTCTTTGGTGAGAACGAGGGCGTCAATGACATCGCCGACCGCTACTTCTTCAGCCGGATCCACCGATTTGCGTATGGATAGCTCGCTTGCCGGAACCACCCCTTCGCTCTTGTAGCCGATGTCGACTAAGACCTCGTCTTTGTCCACCCGGACTACGGTCCCGGTTACGATGTCTCCCTCCTCGAAGCTCACGATCGTGGCGTCGTAGTTCGGGACTAGCTTCCCGTCCACCTCGATCATGAGATCCTGTCCGCCTTGTAGTTTCTGTACCTCGCCGTCGGTGTTTTCGTCTGCCATGTAGTCTCTTTTTCCTTCCCAACCGCTGCATATACTGCGCCCTATGCGGCGCATGTGCCGGTAGTATACCGAGGCGCGGTAGAAAAGCAACAGTGTCTTTAACTAGGGGCTGAATGGATGTCCTTCACCCTCAAAGGGAAGCCCTCTCATTTGGCCGATAACCAATCAGGCCCAATTCCCGCCTCCACACCTAGGGGCGGTTCCATGGGAAAGGCGCCCGTCATCTCCTCCACGACAGCGTCTCTAACGGAGCTCGCCTCCGCCTCCGGAGCCTCGAACACCAGCTCATCATGGACCTGAAGCACAAGCCGCGCCCTGGGGAATTCCCGCTCGAGCCTTTCGTAGCAGCGAACCATGGCTACTTTGATGATGTCCGCCGCACTGCCTTGGATAACCGAGTTCACAGCCAGCCTTTCTCCGAGAGACCGCTCCTGGAAGCTTCCGGACCTTAGCTCAGGAATGTAGCGCCGCCGCCCAAACACGGTGGTCACATAGCCTTGAGCCTTAGCTAGCGCTATGGTGGCCTCAATGAAGGCCTTGACTTTCGGCATGCGCTCGAAGTACCGCTCAATGTAGGCCGCAGCCTCCTCTCTCTCGATACCTAGAGTCTGACTCAACCCGAAAGCGGAGATACCGTACATGATGCCGAAGTTGACCGCCTTGGCGTGCCGACGGTAGGTACCGTTGACCTGGTCGGGAGAGAGGCCAAATACCTCAGCAGCAGTGCGAGTGTGGATGTCCTCGCCGCGAGCAAAGGACTCAAGGAGCGTCTGTTCGCCGGACAAGTAGGCCATGACCCGCAGTTCGATCTGCGAATAGTCCGCCACCACCAGGAGATAGCCGGGCTCGGCTGTGAAACACTGACGGATCTGAGCCCCTAACGCAGTACGCACCGGTATGTTCTGCAGGTTTGGATCGCTCGAAGATAGCCGACCGGTAGCGGTGGCCGCCTGATGGAAGGTAGTGTGAAGGCGACCCGTCGCCGGGTCGACCGCTTGGGGCAAAGTGGCTAGGTAGGTAGACATGAGCTTGGAAAGCTCCCGATGGCTAAGTAGATGCTCCACGATCGGGTGGCTGCCGCGCAGTGCTTCCAATGTCCTTGCATCCGTGGAATAGCCGGTCTTGGTCTTTCGCTGCCTGGGAAGACCCAGTCGCTCAAAGAGAACCCGTCCAAGCTGCTGTGGCGAACCCAGGTTGAAGCGCTCCCCAGCTAGCTCATAGATGCGCGACTCCAGTTCATCCAGCTGGTCCTGTATCTTTGCCGCAAGTTCGCCCAAGCGGTAGCAGTCCAGGTGGACACCCGCCTCTTCCATGGCAATAAGCACCCTGGTCAAGGGCAGCTCGATGTGGGTGAAAAGGTCCCACATCCCCTGCTCGCGTAACAGCCTTTCTTGGTGCGCCGCCAGGCGCACTACCGCCGCCGCTTCAACCGCCCCCCGCGTCACTAGCGTCGAGGGCTCCGCCACCGGCAGAGGAAGCCCCGCCTCTTGCAACGTCTCCTCCAGCCGATAGTCCCTCCGCCCTGGAGAAAGGAGATAAGCCCCTAGGTAGGTGTCGTGAGCAGCTTGCCGCACCAGGCGGTGAAGCACGCGAACGCCCTTGAAGTCATGACACGCTAGCCTGGCTCCCCTAAGAAACGAGCCTAGGATCCCTTCAGTGCCGCCCGCCAGTTCCATGCCTGCCGCCGGTTCCGCTGCCAGTCCTATGCCTCCGGCTGGCTCTGCGCCTGCCACCACATACGCGGAGTAGTCATCCACCGAGCCACCTGGTCCAGGCTGAGCTAGCCAAAGACGCTCGGCGGCACTGCCCTCTCCCGCCTTGTCCACAGCCGCGCCCACAATAGCCGACCAGTCAAAAAGGTCCGACAAAGTCGCCAGTTCACCCGGACCGAACAGCCGAGGAACAAAACCAGCGCCTGCCTGGTCGCCTTTCTCTCCCTCTGCTAGCGGGCTTGGCAGCAAAGACTCCAGTCGCTCGAGCAGACTGAAGAACTCGAACCGCTGAAAAAGCTCACGCAGCTTCTCACGCTCAGGCGCATGCGGAAGCACCTCAGCCGTCTTGATATCTATGGGCGCATCATGCTCAAGGCAGGCGAGCCTTTTCGAAAGCAGGGCCGACTCCCGGTACTCTTTGAGCAGTTCGCGACGCTTGGCTCCGCTTACCTCGTCAGCGTGATCCAACACCGCCTCAAGGGTTCCAAACTGGGCAAGTAGCTCGGCCGCAGTCTTCTCCCCGATGCCGGGCACCCCGGGGATGTTGTCCGAGGTGTCTCCCTTGAGACCAATCAAATCAGGAATGAGCGCCGGTGGCACCCCGAACCGCTCCTCCACCGCCGCCCGATCGTAGATCTTCACCTCGGTGACGCCCTTGGTGGGCGCCATCACTTTCACATGCTTGCCAACCAGCTGTAGAGCGTCCCGATCACCGGTCACGATGATGGTGTCGCGACCCTCCGCCTCCGCCTGCCGAGCCAGCGTGGCTAGGATGTCATCAGCCTCGTAGCCGGGGACAGCCAGGTTGACGAAGCCAAAGGCAGCGGACAGCTCTTGAAAGTAGGGCCACTGCTCAGAAAGCAAGTCAGGCATGGGTTTCCGCTGCGCCTTATATTCCTCAAACTCTTCGTGACGGAAGGTCTTCTCAGGAGAATCCCAGGCTACAATCACCGCCGAGGGATGGTGCTCAGCCAGGATCTTGAGGACCATCAGGCAGAAGCCATAGAGAGCGTTTGTGGGAAAGCCGCTGGAAGTACAGATACTCTCCGGCAGAGCAAAAAAGGCCCGGTAGGCGACGTTGTTACCGTCGATCAAGAACAGAGGACCGCTATCTCCCCCCGTCTTCTCCTGGCTCGGCGTCATTCACCGCCCCTAGAGTATCTCCAGGTAGCGCTCCAGTTCCCAGGAAGTCACCAGCGCCCGATAGGCGTCCCACTCCGCCTTCTTGTTGCGGATCAAGTACTCGAAAATGTGGTCACCCAAAGCCTCGCGCATAAGCTCTGACTGCTCAAAGGCGAGGATTGCCCCTTCGATGTCGCCCGGCAGAGCCTGAATGCCGGCACGCTCTCTTTCCTCCGGCGTCCATTCGTAAATGTTGTCGGTTGCTTCGGGCGGCAGTTCCAAGTTGTCTTCAATACCTTTGAGACCGGCAGCCAGCATGACAGCAAAGGCCAGATAGGGATTGGCCGCTGGGTCGGGGTTACGAAGCTCCACCCGGGTAGCCTGCTCCTTGCCGGGCTTGTACATGGGAATCCTAACAAGGGCAGAGCGGTTGCGCCGAGCCCAACAGCAGTAGATAGGAGCCTCGTAGCCAGGCACCAGTCGCTTGTAGGAGTTGACCCACTGGTTGGTCACAAGACACATCTCACGGGCGTAACGCAGGAGACCGGCCACATAGGACTTGCCCACCGGGGTTAGATGGAACTCGTCATCCGGGTCAAAGAAGGCATTCCGCTCCCCCATGAACAGAGACTGATGCACATGCATGCCCGACCCGGCTTCCCCGTACATGGGCTTGGGCATAAAAGTGGCGTGGATGCCGTGAGCGTTCGCCACCTCCTTGACAATCAACCGGTAGGTCATGACCGAATCGGCCATAGTAAGAGCGTCCTTGTAGCGCAGATCTATCTCGTGCTGAGACGGTCCGCATTCGTGGTGAGCGTACTCGACCTCAATGCCCATCTCCTCAAGAGCGGACACCGTCTCTCGGCGGATACTCGTGGAGATGTCAAGGCAGGTAAGGTCAAAGTAACCACCCCGGTCAAGCACTTCGGTCGCGGAGCTGCTCTTGAAGTAGAAGAACTCAAGCTCGGGGCCGACGTACATGGTGTAGCCCATGGCCGCTGCCTTGGCCAGCATGCGCTTAAGAGCGTAGCGAGGGTCCCCCTCGTAGGGCCGGCCATCTGGCTGCACGATGTCGCAGAACATACGGGCTGTGCGGCCATTGGCTGGGCTCTGCGGCAGGATGGCGAAGGTGGAGGGATCGGGAATAGCCACCATGTCCGACTCCTGAACCCGAGCAAAACCCTCGATGGACGACCCATCGAAGCCCATGCCTTCCTCCAGAGCCTTCTCTAGCTCCCTACGGGTCATGGCAATACTCTTGAGGAACCCAAGAACATCGGTGAACCACAGTCGGATGAACTTAACCCCTTCCTCGTCAGCAAGCCGAACGACGTCGTCTTTGCTCAAGCTCTTGGTCACGCTGCCTCTCCTTGGAATCTTCGGCACCTGGTCTTTGGATTGGGCACCCGGTCTTTGGATTGGGCACCCGGTCTTCGAATCACTCGCCCTTGGTAAGTGAGGGGTCCGTGCCTGACTGCGAAGACGTAGGCCCCGCCGGCACGGAAGGCTTCTCCTCCCCGGGGGTCGCAGGCGCCACGTCCGCTGTCATCATCTTCTTAACGTCTACCGCGTCGCGCATCTCCGCAACGGTGGCTCTCACCTCGTCCACTCCTGCGGCTTGGCGCACCTCGGTCACAGTGGCTTGAACCTGTTCCTTGCCTTCTTTCAAGCCCTTGCGAAAGTCCCTAATAGACCTACCCAGAGAAGAACCAAGCTCCGGCAGTTTCTTGGGACCGAAGATGATGAGAGCGAGCACGACCACAAGTACAATCTCCCACCAGCCGATATTAGACATCGCCGCTTCTCCTCCCAGACTCAACCTCTACAAGGGCTATTAAAGCACAGCCAGGCGACAGCACCAGACCCGGCCAAGGCCCTCGTTCCACTACACAAACGAAGCACAGGAGACGAGCTCGGGTAACAGCATGCCCCCGGCAGCTATTGGACCACTAAGCAGAGAGACCTAGCTACCGGGGGCAGTCAGAATGTCAAGCCTGTACGGCTCCCTCGGGGGTCTCAGCCCTTGAAGTTCGCCGAGATTCAGAGCCCTCTGTCAAAAGACGCAGCCTCCGTTGCAACGGGAAGAGATAAAACTTGGTCTTCTTAAGCACCCACCCGTAGATACCGGCCGGGCTCCACACAGTGACAATGATAGCTATCAGCCCCAGGGCAATAAAGTACCAGGTCCCATACTTGCTGGTGGTCTCCCGCAGTACGTAAAAGATGATGGCCCCGATGATGGGCCCCTCGATGGTGCCTATGCCGCCGATGACACTGATGAAGATCAGGTACGCCGTCCAGTTGACGCTAAAGGCGGAGCCTGGGTGCACACGCAGGGAGTACATGGCTTGCACCGCCCCCACCAGAGCGCATCCTCCCCCGGCGATCACATAGGTGTAAAGCTTCGCCCGCCACAAGTTCACCCCACACGACTCAGCCGCCAGGTCGTTATCCCGCATAGCCTGCAGGCCAAGACCAGTACGCGACCGCAGCAACAAGTAGACCACGGCAATGGCGATCAGGGCCGCCGCCAGGCCCCACCAATACACCCGGGAATACCAGGCAGCATCGCCCAGGGTCTGCGCCAACCGACTGGTGGCCTGAATAGTGATGCCCGAACCACCACCCGTGCGTTTGATGTTGGCCACAATGAGACGCATGATCTCAGCGATGACCCAGGTGCCGATGGCCAGATAGCCACCCTTCAACCGGAAAACCAGCGCTGCTGCCGGGAAAGCAATGATCACACCGGCTGCTGCGGCAAACACCACACTGATGAGCGGGTGAATTCCGATGATGTCAGAGAAAAGCCACAGGGTGTACGCGCCAATGCCTATGAAACCCTGCTGGCCTACCGAAATAAGGCCGGCATAGCCCAGCATCAGATTCCAAAGCTGCGCGAGAGCAAGGTAACTGAAGAAGTCGATTAGCCTGCGAGTCCAGTTTGTAGGTCCAAATAGCGGGAACACGATCAGCACCAACAACACAAGCACCCCGAAGGCCAGGATCATCAGGTTGGTGCGGCTGGCCACCCAGACAGTGAACCGCCGGCTGGCCACAGTAGCCTTGGGTGCAGACGAAACCGCGCTCATGCCGTCACCGTCTTCGGTAGGAAGCCCTGAGGCCTCAAAGCCAACACCAGGACAAAGACGACATGCCCTACAAGCAGCTGCCAAGCGGGCCCGAAAGCTCGGGCGCCCAGAAGCTGCGCTACCCCGAGCACAACACCGCCAAGCAACGTACCCCAGCTCGAGCCCATGCCTCCAATGATCACTGACTCAAAAGCGAAGATAAGACGGTCTGAACCGAGCATGGGATTGAAAGTAGTGCGAATGCCCATCATGACTCCGCCTATGCTGACAATGAGAAGAGCCACTCCCATGGCTACTCCCCATATGTGCCTCGTATTCACACCCATGAGTCGAGCTGCCTCCTGGTCGTCCGACACAGCCCGAAAAGCGCGGCCCATCTTTGTCTTACCCATGAAGAGCTGAAGCGCAGCTACTACCACCACAGCCATCAGAAAGATGATCAGCGGTAGCCAGCCGATAGCCAGGCGGTCGCTGATGGTAATGCTCAGATTCTCGATCTTACCCGCGTCAAGACCCTGGGAGTTGGCAGTGAAGCCCTCCTGCAGTCCATTCATGATGATTATGGAAAGAGCGAAGGTGACAATCACTCCCTGGATATCCCCGCGACCTACGACGAAATTGAGCAGGCCTCGCTGGAGGAGATACCCCACGATAAACATGATCACCATGACGATGGGGATGGAGTACAGGGGATTGAAGCGGTTGGCAGACCCGACCAGAATGAGCGCTATGTAGGCCGGCAGCACAGTCAAGTCCCCATGAGCAAGGTTGGTAAGTCGCATGGTTCCAAACACCAGCGACAGCCCCACTGCGAACAAGGCGTACAGGCCGCCGAGCAAGATGCCTTGGATGATGGCGTTTATCCAGTCCATGTTCTACACCCCAAAGTAGGCTGCGGTGATCTGGTCTACGGTGAGCTCGCAGGGAACTCCCTGGAGGGAGATACGCCCCTCAAGGAAACAGGCGACATGATTAGCCACCGTGAGGACATGCTGCACGTCCTGCTCCACGACCAGGATGGTGCACCCATTTGCAAGCATGGTGGGAAAGGCCTCGTATATGCGCTTGATGACCACCGGGGCAAGTCCCAGGGAAACCTCATCCATTAGGATAAGACGAGGATTGGCCATGAGGGCTCTGCCGATAGCCAAAGCTTGTTGCTCCCCTCCGGAAAGACCGGAGGCCTGCCGTTTCCTCAGCGGTACAAGCAGAGGGAAGAGCTCGTAGATCGCATCGGCGGTCCAGGGGCCTTTTCGCTTGCGGTAGGCGCCCATCAGTAGGTTCTCGTGCACCGTCAAGCTGGGAAACACCCGTCGCCCCTCCGGTACAGAGGAGATACCGAGCTCCACCCGCTTGTAAGGAGGGAGGTGATCAATGGGCTTACCGTCAAAGAGGATATGGCCGCGCCGCGCGCTCAGTACTCCTGCGATCGTCCTTAGCAAGGTGCTTTTCCCCGCACCGTTGGCGCCGATGCAAGCGAAGATCTCGCCCTCTTCCACGGTCAGGCTGATGTCATACAGGGCCTGGAAATCTTCGTAGAAGACACTTAGGTCCTTGATTTCTAGAAGACTCATGCGGGCGTCCCTCCCATGTAACAGGCCTGAACTTCGGCGCTGTTCATGACCTCGCGTGGCTCACCCTCACAAAGCTTACGGCCGAAGTTGATGACCACGATCCGGTCCACCACCGCAAGCAGAGCCCGAACGATATGCTCTATCCACACGATGGTGATCCCAGTGGCGCGCAAGCCTTTGATCTCGCCAATCAGCTCCTCCACTTCAGCCTCGGTAAGACCGCCAGCGATCTCGTCTAGCAGCAGCACCGTCGGATCAGTGGCTAGGGCCCGAGCCAGCTCGAGACGTTTGCGATCAAGCAACGTCAGCGATCCCGCCAGGACGTTCGCCTTCCCCAGCAGGCCGGCAACTTCCAGGGCATCAACACACCGTTCGTAGGAGGCCCGCTCCGACATGTTCCGCCCGTACGTCGCCCCCACCAGCACATTCTCGAAAACGGTCATGCCCCCAAAAGGCCTGGGAATTTGGAAAGTCCGGCCAATTCCCAGTCGACAGCGCTCGTGCCTGGGCAGATGGGTGATATCCCTACCTTGGAAGATGACCTTGCCGGCATCGGCATGGACTGCACCAGTTATGAGATTGAACCAGGTAGTCTTGCCAGCACCGTTGGGTCCCACTATTCCCAGAGCTTCGCCTGTCTCGACGCCGATACTTAGATCGTCGATGACTAGCACTCCGCCGAAGGACTTGCGCAGGCCCTGGGTTTCAAGGGCGTAAGTCACTTCTTTCCACCTCCGGCGCTCACAACAGCCGCCCTTGCCACGCCACCTTGCAGAGCTGGGTACTCCAGGCTTACCGACATACTAAACCA